>WBZR01000007.1_pt1:0-147500 | contig 389992 bp, 342 predicted proteins | sample 5204231 | NCBI WGS metagenome assembly WBZR01 (sample SAMN12412403, study PRJNA552823) | activated sludge metagenome | isolation source: activated sludge from anammox sidestream of wastewater treatment plant... | place: USA: Virginia | collected 2017-08 | reverse complement strand
GTTGAGCTATATCCCCAACAATGTATTGAAAGAGCTCGGCCGCGGGCGAAAAGATGGTGGGCCTGAGTGGACTCGAACCACCCACCTCACGCTTATCAGGCGTGCGCTCTAACCAACTGAGCTACAGGCCCACTGCAACAGCGTCTTGGAGGAGTTCGCGTCCACGGGCGCCTGGCGCCCGGTCCTCACTCGCCCGGAAGCCGCCTCGCGGGCGGCTCCTCGCCCAGCCCTTCGTGGATCCACGCCAAATCGCGGCGGATCACGGGCCGGACCCCAGAATGAGAGAAGAATAGCGCACGGACCTGAAGGTCCGGAAGTTCGACCTGGGATAACCAACGGCTTGCCCCGAAGGGCTGCACCGTGGCAGGTCTCCCTAGAAAGGAGGTGATCCAGCCGCACCTTCCGGTACGGCTACCTTGTTACGACTTAGCCCCAATCACTGGTCTTACCTTAGGCGGCTGCCCCCTTTCGGTTGGCTCACCGACTTCGGGTACTACCAACTTTCGTGGCTTGACGGGCGGTGTGTACAAGGCCCGGGAACGTATTCACCGCTGCCTGCTGATCAGCGATTACTAGCGATTCCGACTTCATGCAGTCGAGTTGCAGACTGCAATCCGAACTGAGATCGGTTTTTTGGGATTGCCTCCACCTCGCGGTCTCGGAACCCTCTGTACCGACCATTGTAGCACGTGTGTAGCCCCAGACGTAAGGGCCATGAGGACTTGACGTCATCCCCACCTTCCTCCGGTTTATCACCGGCAGTCTCCCTAGAGTGCTCGGCATTACCCGTTAGCAACTAGGGACAAGGGTTGCGCTCGTTGCGGGACTTAACCCAACATCTCACGACACGAGCTGACGACAGCCATGCAGCACCTGTGCACCGGCCCCGAAGGGAAGGTGTGTTTCCACACCCGTCCAATGCATGTCAAGTCTGGGTAAGGTTCTTCGCGTTGCGTCGAATTAAACCACATGCTCCACCGCTTGTGCGGGCCCCCGTCAATTCCTTTGAGTTTCAACCTTGCGGCCGTACTCCCCAGGCGGATCACTTAATGCGTTAGCTGCGGCACTGGAGGGGTCGATGCCTCCAACACCTAGTGATCACCGTTTACGGCTAGGACTACCGGGGTATCTAATCCCGTTTGCTCCCCTAGCTTTCGCGCCTCAGCGTCAGTATTGGGCCAGATGAGCGCCTTCGCCACCGGTGTTCCTCCTGATATCTACGCATTTCACCGCTACACCAGGAATTCCCTCATCCTCTCCCATACTCAAGCCAGGCAGTTTGGGATGCCGGTCCCCGGGTGAGCCGGGGCATTTCACATCCCACTTACCTGACCGCCTACACGCCCTTTACGCCCAGTGATTCCGAACAACGCTTGCTCCCCCCGTGTTACCGCGGCTGCTGGCACGGAGTTAGCCGGAGCTTATTCGTCCGGTACCGTCAAACGACCAGATTATTCACCTGATCGCACTTCTTCCCGAACAAAAGAGGTTTACAACCCAAGGGCCTTCATCCCTCACGCGGCGTCGCTCGGTCAGGGTTTCCCCCATTGCCGAAGCCTCTCGACTGCTGCCTCCCGTAGGAGTCTGGGCCGTATCTCAGTCCCAGTGTGGCTGACCATCCTCTCAGACCAGCTACCCATCGTCGCCTTGGTGGTCTCTTACACCGCCAACTAGCTAATGGGACGCGAGACCATCTTCGACCGGTAGCTTATAAATAGAGGCCACCTTTGACCTCAGAGCCATGCGACTCCGTGGTCTCATGCGGTATTAGCACCCCGTTAGGAGTGTTATCCCCCTGTCGAAGGCAGGTTTCTCACGCGTTACTCACCCGTTCGCCACTCTACTTGAGGAGTTGCCCCCTCTTTCGCGTACGACTTGCATGCCTAATCCACGCCGCCAGCGTTCGTTCTGAGCCAGGATCAAACTCTCCATGGTAAAAATGGAGATAAATGCCCGCGGAGCGGATGCCCCACGAGCACTGATCATTGCAAGGTAATCACGCCGACATGCCGAACAGCGGCCTGCCGACGAGGACTTGCCGGGCCTTCAAAGTCACGTGCGCTATTCGATTTTCAAAGAGCGGAGACACGTCGAACGCCTCCCGCGTGGCGAGAAGCGGACGGGGAACCTAGCCGATGTCGAAGTGAGCGTCAACAACCATTTCGAGGCGGGCTGTGTTCCTGCAGCGCGCGCAACATATGCGCGATCACCAAGGCTGTCAAGCAGATCGGCGACAGCCTTACCAAGCTGTTGCTGGGCAACGTGTTATGTCGTCGCTTCGGATCAGGAACCCTGCGCCGCCTGCGAACTGTCTGGAAATGTCGGCCGGGCGCATGGATCAACTCCGCCCGGAAAGCTGGACAACGGCCCGCCGTGGTGCGATACGGGAACCGCGCAACTGCGCGGTGCGCTTCGTCGGCTCAGGCATCTGGCCTGGCCGGCGGCGCGTTCGGCCCCTTCGGAGCACCCCTTTGACCGACATGGATCTGGGCGTTCTTGCTGACCTGAGTGCCCGCGGCCTGCTGCACCAGTTCACGTTCGGCGATCGCCCCGATTTGCTGGCGCGCGAGTCGGTCACGGCGTACGCCGGCTTCGATCCGACCGCGGACAGCCTGCACATCGGCCACTTGCTGCCGGCCCTCGGCCTCGCGCGCCTGCAGCGCGCGGGGCATCGTCCGATCGCGGTGGTCGGCGGCGGCACCGGGCTCATTGGCGACCCGAGCGGCAAGGCGAACGAGCGCCCCATGCTGTCACGCGAGGTGATCGAAGCCAACACCGCGGCGATCGCTGGACAGCTGGGCCGACTGCTCGAGTTCGACGGCCCGCGGGCCGCGAGGCTCGTGGACAACGCGGCCTGGCTTTGTCAGCTCAATCTGATCGAGTTCCTGCGCGACATCGGCAAGCACTTCACCGTCAACTCGATGGTCCAGCGGGACTCGGTGCAACTGAGGCTGGGAAGCCAGCAGGGCATTTCGTTCACCGAGTTCACGTACGCACTGCTGCAGGCCTACGACTTTCTCGAACTGTTCGACCGCTTCGATTGCACGCTCCAGATCGGCGGAAGCGATCAGTGGGGCAACATCCTCGATGGTCGCGAACTGATCCGCGTCCTGAGGAGCCGTGAAGCGCACGGACTCACCCAGGTGCTCGTCACGCGCTCGGATGGCCGGAAGTTCGGCAAGTCCGAGGCGGGAAACGTCTGGCTCGACGCGAAGCGCACGAGCCCGTACCGCTTTCACCAGTTCTGGCTCAACGTGGACGACGACGACGTGCTTCGCTACCTGCGCTACTTCACCTTCCTGCCGCTCGACGAGATCTCGGCGATCGAAGCCCGGCACCTCGCCGATCCCTCCCGGCGCGAAGCGCAACGCGCTCTCGCGGACCAGGTCACGGGGCTGATTCATGGCGCCGACGCCGTGGCGGCCGCCCGACGCACGGCGGCCGCGCTCTTCGAAGGCGGTGACCTGCGCGGGCTGTCCGCCGAGGAGCTTGCCGAGAGCCTGAGCGAGGCTCCCCGGGCGACGGCGACGCGCGGGGATCTCGATTCCCACCGGCTCGATCTGCCCGGAACGCTCGTGCTCTGCGCGCTGGCGAAATCGAAGACCGAGGCTCGCACGCACATCCTGAACGGCGCGGTGGCCATCAACCAGCAGGTCGTCCAGGATGCGAAGCGGGTGCTGACGGGCGCCGACCTGCTCGCCAACCGTTTCATCGTGCTGCGGCTGGGCAGGAAGAAGTACAGCCTGATCGAGCTGCTGGACTGAACGGCCGCGCACGGATCGCGCTTGCCCGTCTGTTGAACCCCACCTAGGCTGGCCGCGCGAAAGGAGTCGCACCCCGATCATGACCCTGCCTGCCCTCAATGTCGCGAGGCGCTTCCCGTGGAAGCTGTTCCTCGCCGTCGTGCTCATCGTCGTCTTCGGCGCGGCCGGAGCGACCTTCGGCCTGGTTCAGTGGCTGCGCCGCGACCTGCCCACACCGGAGCAGGTCGCGGCGGTCCAGACCCCGGTCAAGACGCTCGTGTTCGACGTGCACGGTCGCGTCCTGCACGAGTTCTATCGCGAGAACCGCACCCGGGTGCTGCTGAAGGCCATTCCGCGAAACCTGATCAACGCGACGCTCTCGACCGAGGACCGCAGCTTCTACCGACACTGGGGCGTGGATCTCTGGGGCATCGCGCGCGCGGCCGCGACCGACGTGCTGCACCGGCGCCGTGCGCAGGGCGGCAGCACCATCACCCAGCAGCTGGCGCGGAACCTCTTCCTCACCCATGAGCGGTCGTTCGCGCGCAAGCTCAAGGAAGTGGCGCTCGCCATCGAGTTGGAACGCAACTACTCGAAGGATCAGATCCTCGAGATGTATTTCAACCAGATCTACTTCGGCGAGGGCGCCTACGGAGTGGACGCCGCCGCCAAGACCTTCTTCGGCCGGCCGCTCGCCGACCTCTCGCTCGCGGAGTGCGCGCTTCTCGCCGGAATCCCGGCGAACCCCAGCCTCTATTCCCCCCGGCGCCAGCCGAAGGCCGCGCTCGCCCGCCGGTCGAAGGTCCTGCGCAACATGCTGGTCACGAAGGCCATCTCCCAGGTCGAGTTCGACAACGCGATCAACGCGCCGCTGGGCGTGACCGCGGTCCGCTACGAGAACGACCGCGCTCCGTACTTCGTCGAAATGGTGCGTCTGTACCTGGACGAGAAGTACGGTTCGAACCAGGTGTACGAGGGCGGCCTGCGCGTCTACACGACCCTCGACATGGATCTCCAGCAGCTCGCCGAGCGCTCCCTCGAGAAGCAGCTGGAGTCGCTCGAGACCCAGCTCAAACTCAAGCACACGCGCGCGACGTTCACGGCGGCCGCCGCGGCGGCCGAAGGCGCGAATCCGGGCGCCCGCACGGATTACCTGCAGGGCGCGCTCGTCGCGCTCGACCCGCGGAACGGCTACATCCGGGCGCTGGTCGGCGGCCGCGACTGGAACCAGAGCAACTTCAACCGCGCGACTCAGGCGATGCGGCAGCCTGGTTCGGCGTTCAAGCCCTTCGTTTACACCGCGGCGATGGACAACGGCTTCAAGCCCACCGACATCATCGTGGACGAGCCCGTGTCCTTCCCCGGCGGCGACGGCAAGCCCTACGAGCCGTCCAACTATGACCGCAAGTTCCGCGGTCCGGTGACGCTGCGCTACGCGCTCCAGCAGTCCATCAACATCCCCGCCATCAAGCTGCTCCGCAAGGTCGGGGTCTCGCTCGTGGCCTCGTACGCGAGACGCATGGGCATCCGGAGCCCGATCGGGCAGAACCTCTCGCTCGCGCTGGGAAGCAGCGAGGTGACGCTGCTCGAGCTCACGTCCGCCTACGCCGTGCTCGCGGATCGTGGCGTCCGCAATCAGCCCCTGTACATCCTCCGCGTCGAGGACCGCGCCGGAAACGTGCTCGAACGCAACGCGCCCCGCCCGTTCGAGGTGCTCTCCGAAGGCACCGCCGCCACCATGACGTCCATGCTGCAGAGCGTGATGGACCACGGCACCGGTTACCCGGCACGCGCGCGCGGCTTCACCATTCCCGCGGCCGGGAAGACGGGCACCATGGACGAGTACATGGACGCGTGGTTCGTCGGCTACATTCCCAGTCTCGTCTGCGGCGTCTGGGTCGGCTACGACGAAAAGAAGACCATCGGGCCGGGCATGACCGGCTCGTCGGCCGCGCTGCCGATCTGGACGGAGTTCATGATCGGAGCGACGCGCGGTCTGCCGGTGGAGAACTTCCCGGTTCCGGCCGGAACAGTCACCCGGCTCGTGTGCGCCGAATCGGGCATGCTGGCCACCGACGCCTGCCCGAACACGACGACCGAGAACTTCGCGGAAGGCTCGGAGCCGACCGAGTACTGCACGACGCATCCCGGTCGTCCGCTGCAGCCCGTCGGAATCGAGGCCCAGCAGCAGCCGCCCACCGACCTGCGCAAGCTCGACCGCAGCCAGCGGGGCAAGGACCGGGAGCGGATCCACACCCGCTGAAGAAACGTCCGCCGGCGAACCTCCGCGTCAGCCGATCCGGTCGAGCACCCGCCGGCCCGCCGCCGGCGCCTCGTCCGCGATTCGAAAGCACGCGGCCGCGCGCGCGACCGCGCCGGGGTCGTCGCCGGCCGTGTGCAGTTCGGCGAGCGGTTCGCCGCGACGCACGCGCTCGCCGGGCCGCCGCAGGACGACGAGGCCGACACGAGGGTCGATCTCGTCCTCCTTCGTCCGCCTGCCGCCACCCAGGCCGACGACCAGTTCGCCGACGGCAAAGCAATCACACCCGGCGACCACTCCGTCGGCGGGGCTCGGCACCGCGGTCACGACGGGCGCGGGGTGAAGCGGCGCCCTCCCCTCCAGCGCCCGGATGTCGCCACCCTGCGCCCGGACCAATTCCAGGAACCGTTCCCAGGCGGCTCCCGAGTCGAGCGCCGCTTCCGCACGGCGGCGCGCGGGCACGAGCCCCGGCTCCGCGCCGGCCAGGGTCAGCATCTCGGCCGCGAGCTCGATCGTGAGCTCGCGCGTGTCGCCGGGCCCGCGCCCGTGCAGCGTCTCGCAGGCCTCGACGACCTCCAGCGCGTTGCCGACGGCGCCGCCGAGCGGCCAGTTCATGTCGGTCACCAGCGCGGAGGCGCGCGCGCCCAACGCGTGCGAGGTGGCCACCAGTCGTTTCGCGAGACTGCGGGCCGCCTCCGGCGTCTTCATGAACGCGCCGCTGCCGCATTTCACGTCGTAGGCGATGGCCTTCGCGCCCTCGGCGATCTTCTTGCTCACGATGCTCGAGACGATGAAGGGCTCGAACTCGACCGTCGAGGTCACGTCCCGCAGCGCGTAGAGCAGGCCGTCCGCGGGAGCCAGGTTGGGCCCCTGGCCCACCATGACGACGCCGATGCGATCCAGTTGCGCGCCCATCGCCTCCGCGTCCAGCGTGGTGCGAAACCCGGGGATGGACTCGAGCTTGTCGAGCGTGCCGCCGGTGTGGCCGAGCCCGCGGCCCGAGACCATCGGCACCAGCACGCCGCAGGCGGCGACCAGCGGCGCCAGCATGAGCGAGATCTTGTCGCCCACGCCGCCCGTCGAGTGCTTGTCGGCCGTCGGCCGCCCGAGCGCGCTCCAGTCGAAGACCCGCCCCGAGTGCAGCATCGAGTCGGTGAGCGCGTCCGTCTCGGCGGCATCCAGCCCGTTCAGGAAGGCGGCCATCAGCCAGGCGCTCATCTGATAGTCCTGAACGGAGCCCGCGCGGTAGCCGGCGACGAACTCCCGAATCGCCTGCGCTTCGTGCGACCGCCGGTCCCGTTTGGTCCGGATGAACTCGCGGGGATCGATCACGCGGTCAGTAGCCCTTTCCGGCGGGCGTCTCGCCCCGGACGATCTTGACGCCGGCCGAAGCGCCCAGCCGCGTCGCGCCGGCGGCCACCATCTTTTCCGCGTCGTCGCGCGTGCGCACGCCGCCCGAAGCCTTGACCCCCATCTCGGGCCCGACGGTCTCGCGCATCAACTGCACGTCCTCGACCGTCGCCCCGCCGCCCGCGAAACCCGTCGAGGTCTTCACGTAGTCGGCGCCGGCCGCCTTGGCGAGCGTGCAGCCCATGACCTTCTCGTCTCGCGTCAGCAGCGCGGTCTCGAGGATCACCTTGACGATGACGCCCTTCCCGGCGGCCTGGACGACCCCGAGCATGTCCTGCTCGACGAGCGCGTAGTCGCGGGACTTGAGCGCGCCGATGTTGATCACCATGTCCACTTCCTCGGCGCCCTGCTCGACCGCACGACGGGCTTCGTAGGCCTTTATGTCCGGCAGGTGCGCTCCGAGCGGGAACCCGATCACCGTGCACACCTTGACGCCCGAGCCTCGCAGGCGCTCGCGGCAGAGCGCCACCCAGTTCGGGTTCACGCACACCGAGGCGAAGCAGAACTGCGCCGCTTCGCGGCACAACTGCTCGATCTCTTCACGCGTCGCGTCGGGCTTGAGGAGCGTGTGATCGATGAGCGAGGCGAGGCCGTCCGACGCGGGGCAGTAGCCCATCGTCGCGACGACCCGCGAGGCTCCCGCCTCGGCCAGCACTCGCGTCTCGGCCGGATCGCGCACGCCCGCGACGCCCCAGTTGCGGCAACGCTCGCAGGTCGCCGGGTCGTGGGCGACCTCTCCGGGCGCGAGCGGGACGGCGGGAGCGCTCGCGGCAGTCACGCCCCGCGCGGGAGCGCCCTGCAGCGCCTGCAGCACCTGGCGGGTGATGACTTCGACCAGCTGATCGCGTTCGCGGCTCACGACTTCCTCCGCAGGGTCGGGAACCGGAAGGCATCGGAGAGCAGCGCCGAGAGCCGGCGGCGGACCATGGAGCCGCGCGCGTCGCGGAAGTGGACCCACATTCCGGGGGCGAACTCGTCCAGCACCTGGCGGCAGGCTCCGCAGGGCGCCGAGCCGCGTCCAGGGCCTGCCGTGATCGCGATGGCCAGGAAATCCCGCTCCCCCTCGCTCACGGCCTTGAAGACCGCGGTGCGCTCGGCGCAGCAGGACAGGCCGAAGGACACGTTCTCGACGTTGCAGCCGCGCACGACGCGGCCCGAGCCCGTCAGCAGCGCGGCGCCGACGGCGAAGCGCGAGTACGGCGAGTAGGAGGATTTCCGGGCCTTCTCGGCCTCGGCCATGAGTTCCCTGGGCTTCACGCGCGCAGCTCCTGAAGGAAGCTCGCGCCGTGGCGTCCCGGCGCGAGACCGAACTGGTCCGACAGTGTCGCACCCAGGTCGGCAAACGTCGACCGGGTGCCGAGGTCCACGCCCGGACGCACGCGCGGCCCGGCCGCCAGGAACGGCGTGTACTCGCGCGTGTGGTCGGTGCCGGGCGTCGTGGGATCGTTGCCGTGGTCCGCGGTCACCCAGACCAGTTCGTCGTCGCGCAGGCGCCCGAGAAACTTCCCGAGCGTCTCGTCGAACGATTCGAGCGCCCGCGCGAACCCGGCCGGGTCGTTGCGGTGACCGAACTGCGTGTCGAAGTCCACGAGGTTGGCGAACACCAGCCCTTCGCCGGGCTTCTTCGCCAGGTCGAGCAGCACCTCCTGCCCCTCGGCGTTGCTGTGGGTGTGGATCGCGTCGCCGACGCCGCGGCCCGCGAACAGGTCGTCCACCTTGCCGACCGTGACGACGCGGTGCCCGTTCTCGGTCAGCCGGTCGAGAACGGTCGGCGCGAAGGGCTCGAGCGAGAAGTCGCGGCGGTTCGCCGTGCGCGTCCACGCGCCCTGCTCGCCGACGAAGGGCCGGGCGATCACCCGTCCGACGGCATGCTCGCCCGTCAGCAGCTCCCGCGCCGCGCGGCACGCGGCGTAGAGTTCCTCCAGCGGCACGATCCGCTCGTGCGCCGCGATCTGGAAGACCGAGTCGGCCGAGGTGTAGACGATGAACCGGCCGGTCTCGACGTGACGCGCGCCGAGCCGCGCGATGATTTCCGTGCCCGAAGCCGCGCAGTTTCCGAGCCAGCCCCGGCCGACACGTTCCGCCCACCGGTCGAGCAGCACCGTGGGAAAACCGTCCGGATAGGTCGGGAACGGACGCTCGAGCACCAGCCCCATCATCTCCCAGTGCCCGGTGGTGCTGTCCTTTCCCGCCGACTTCTCGGCGAGACGGGCGCGGGCGCCGCGTGCGTCCGCGACGGGCTGCACCCCGGAGACGCGGGCAAGCCTCCCCAGCCCGAGCGACTCGAGCACCGGCAGGCGCAATCCTCCGACCGCCTCGGCCACGTGGCCGAGCGTGTTCGCGCCCCGGTCGCCGTAACGGTCCGCGTCCGGCAACTCGCCGATGCCGACGCCGTCGAGCACGATGAGAAAGGTGCGCATGCTCAGGCTCCTCCGCCCGCCGCCGCGAAGTCGCGCTGGCGCAGGTAGTCGTCCGCGGCGGCGGTCCACTCCGGTCTTTCGCCGACGAGCGTCGTCACCCGCACGGCCCGTCCCTGGCTGCGATACAGGCGGGCCACCCGCTTGCCGAGCGTGCACATGATCTCGTAGGCGAGCGTCTCGCTCCAGGCGGCGACTTCCTCGACGCGGAGCTCCTCGCCGTTCTGCTCGCCGAACAGGACCACTTCGTCGCCGACGCCGACGCCCGCGATGTCCGTCAGGTCGAGCATCGTCAGGTCCATCGTCACCCGGCCCACGATCGGCGCGCGGCGCCCGCGCACCAGCATCCGGCCGCGGTTCGACAGCAGCCAGGAGTAGCCGTGGCCGTAGCCCACGGGCACGACGCCGATGCGGCTCGGCCGCGACGTCACGTACGAGCGCCCGTAGCTGATCGGCGTTCCGGCCGGGAGGTCGCGGACCTGCACGAGCCGGCTTCGCAGCGACATGACCGGAGCGAGCGCGAGTCGGGCGGCGTCGTGGGGTGGATGCACGCCATACGCGACGAGCCCGATCCGCACGACATCGAAGCGCGCTTCGGGAAGGTTCATTGTGCCGGCGCTGTTCGACGCGTGCACCTGGGGCGGGCGCAGACCGCGGGCGGTCAGGCGCTCGACGATGGCCCGAAAGCGCCCGACCTGGCCGCGGGCGAAGGACAGATCCTCCGCGTCGGCGTCGGGAAAGTGCGTGTAGACGCTCGCCAGCCGAAGTCCGGGAAGCGCGGACACCCGCGCGACGAACTCCTCGGCGTCCGCCTCGCGAATCCCGATGCGTCCCATTCCCGTGTCGATCTCGACGTGGAAACGCACCGGCCGCCCGCTCCGCCGGGCCGCGGCCGAGAGTTCACCGGCGAAAGCTTCGTCGGCCACGGTCGGGTCAATGCCGTGCTCCACCGCATCGTCGATCTCGGCGGTCAGCAGGGGCGAAAGCGCGACGATCGGCAACCGGCAGCCGGCCATGCGAAGCTGCACGCCCTCGTGCAGGGTCGCGACGCCGAGTTGCGACACCCCCTCGCGCTCGGCCGCCGCCGCCATCTCGCGGGCCCCGTGACCGTACGCGTCCGCCTTGGCGACCAGAAGCAGCTCGCAGGCGTCGCGCACTTCGGTCCGAATCGCGCGCAGGTTCGCCGCGAACCGGTCCAGGTCCACCTCCACCCACGTCACCAGGGGCATAGACATGTCGTTTCTCCACTCCACCGGTCGTACGCGATCCGTGCGACGCCGGGCCGGCCACAATAGCCAGCGGCGATGGCGACGCGCAATTCGCGCAGGTCCGCCCGCGGCAGAGGGGCGGATCCGGCAGGGCCGCCCACGAGGTCCTCGCCGCCGCTGCGGCGCGCGTTCGAGAAGCGGACCCAGGTGTGCACGCGTGGGCCGGGTCGGCTAAGGTCGCGCTCCATGACCGACCGTGAGCGCACCGCATTCGAGCAGCTCGTCGCTGTCTGCCGCCGGCTTCGCGGCCCCGACGGATGCCCGTGGGACCGCGAGCAGACGCTCGAGACGATGACGCCCTACCTGACCGAGGAATCGGTCGAAGCCGTCGAAGCGATCGCCTCCGGCGACGCCGATCACGCGGCCGAGGAGCTCGGCGACCTCGGGTTCCTGGTGGTCTTCTGCCTCGAACTGCTCGGCGAGCAGCGCGGCATCGGGCTCGCCGAGGCGCTCGAGCGCGCGGCGAACAAGCTGATCCGCCGCCATCCGCACGTGTACGGCGACGCGGTGGTGCAGGACGGCGGCGCCGCGTATCGCCAGTGGCAGGAGATCAAGAAGGCCGAGAAGCGCTCCGGCGACGCGCCGGCATCGCTGCTCGGAGAGCAGCCCAGGGGGCTGCCCGCGCTGGTGGCCGCCTACCGGCTCCAGGAAAAGGCCGCGGCCGTCGGCTTCGACTGGCCCTCGACCGCCGGCCCGGTCGCGAAGATCCGCGAGGAGACGGCCGAGGTCGAACGTTCGCTGTCGGAGGGCGACGCGACCCCCGACACGGCGCACGAAATCGGTGACCTGCTGTTCGCGGTCGTGAACCTCGCGCGCCACCTGCGCGTGGACCCCGAACGCGAGTTGCGCGCCACGTTGCACCGTTTTCGCGAACGCTTCCTGCACGTCGAGCGGCGGCTCGCGGAAACCGGCCGCGCTCCCTCGCAGGCCACCCTCGAGGAGATGGACCGCTACTGGGAGGAGGCCAAGCGCCTCGCCCGCATGCAGGCGGCCGGCGCGCCGCCTGCCGGAGAGCCGACATGACGGACGCCACACCCTCACGCGACGCCGCACTCTTCCTGCAACTCGTGCTCGGCCTGCAGCAGGCGGCCATGGTCGCGCTGGGCAAGCTGATGAACCCGATGACCGGCAAGCTCGAGCGCAATCTCGACGCGGCCAAGAACACGATCGACACGCTGGGCGCCCTCGAAGCGCGCACGAAGGGGAACCTCGAGCCCGACGAGCAGCGCGTGCTGACCCAGGTCGTGACCGACCTGCGGCTCAACTACGTGGACGAGCTCAAGAAGGGCGCGGCGGGAAGCTGAGGCCGACCGCTTTCGGTCGGCCGCTCAGAGCGCCTGCAGCACGGCGCACTTGAGGTAGTGGGTCTCGGGCACCGCCAGCAGTTCGGGGTGGTCCGGCGCTTCGCCCGCCCACTCGAGAACGCGCATCGGCCGCCGGGCCAGCCTCGCCGATTCGAGCAGCACCTGGCGGAACAGCGGATCGTCCAGGTGATGGCTGCACGAGCACGTCACGAGCACGCCGTCCTCCTCGAGCAGGCTCATCGCCGCCCGGTTGAGTTCGCGATAGGCCCGAGCGCCGGCCGCGACGGCACGACGCGACTTGACCAGCGCCGGCGGATCCAGCACGACGATCCCGAAACGTTCACCCTCGCGCTCGAGGCGGCGGAGTTCGTCGAAGGCGGAGCCCCGACGGAAGGCGATGCGATCGGCGTAGCCCGCGCGCGCGGCGTTGTCCGCCGCGGCGGCCAGCGCCGGCTCGCTCGAATCCACCGCGAGCACGCTGGTCGCTCCGCCCCGCGCCAGGTGCAGGGCCCACTCCCCCTGGTAGCAGAAGCAGTCGAGCGCGCGCTTTCCGGACGCCCGGCGTTCGGCTCGCCGCCGGTTCTCGCGCTGGTCCAGGAAGAGCCCGGTCTTCTGACCTCCGAGCAGGTCCACGTCGAGCGCGAACCCTCCCACTTCGACGCGCGCACGTTCGGGAACGTCGCCCCACCAGATCTCGCGGCGGCGATCCAGCCCCTCGAGCGCGCGCATCGGCGAATCGCCGACGTAAACCGCGCCTCGCGGCGCGAACACGCGCTCGAGCGCGTCGCGCACCTCGTCGAGCCGGCGCTCGATACCCAGCGTAAGCACCTGAACGGCGAGCCACTCGCCATATCGGTCCACGACCAGCCCCGGCAATTGGTCCGACTCGCCGTAGACCAGCCGCACGGCCGCTTCCTCGGGGTAGACGGCCGCGCGTAGGCGCCGTGCGCGCTCGAGCCGCCGCACGAAGAACTCGGTGTCGATCCCGTCCCGACGGCGCGTCAGGACCCGGGCGCAGATCAGGCTGTGACGGTTCACGTAGGCGACGCCGAGGAACGCGCCGCGCGGGTCCGTGATCTCGGCGAGCCCGCCATCCTCGACCACGCCCTCCCAGGCCGCCACTTCATTGCTGAAGATCCACGGGTGACCGCCGCGCACGCGGCGGTCCTCGCCGCGGCGCAGGATCAGGCGGGCCGTCGGGCGCGAGGTGAGGCGGTCCGCGGTTTCGTGCGGCATCCATTTCTCCGGAACGGTGCGTGGGAACGCGACGGCCCCGGCCGGGTTCGGGCCGGGGCCGTCGAAGCGAACGGGCTCAGGCGGTTGGTGCGGACGGCTTTCCGACGCGCCGTCGCTGGGCCCGGACCATGCCGGTGGCGCCGCCCAGCTCCTTCGGGAACTCCGTACCGCGATCCAGCACCCGGCATTCGGTCCGGCTCATGGCGAACGCCGACTTGAGGTACTCGACCGCGAACTCGGTCTCGAACGGCTTGACCGAGAAGACGTCCACGCTGGCGTAGGTCTTCTCGGGAAAGGTGTGGACGCTGACGTGGCTCTCGGCGATCAGGACGAAACCCGAAAGCCCCCAGTCCTCCGGCTTGAGCCCGCTGTACTTGAAGACGTAGGGCGGCATGATCTTGGTCATGCCGATGCGCGGCGGAAGCTCCTCGAGCACGCGGCAGACCAGGTTCAGGTCGGTCAGGCGCTCCTTGTCGCAGCCGTAGCCGTCCACCAGCAGGTGAGGCCCGAATCCCGTCATGCCGCCGACCGCCTTCGAGAGTGGCTTTCGCTCCGAGGCGTCGCGAGCGGGTGACCCGATCGGCCGCCCGCCCGCGATCCCCTACTCCTCGTCGTCCACGAGGCCGTCGAAGTCTTCTTCCTCGTCGAACGAGTCGTCCTCGTCGAAGTCCTCGTCGAAATCCGAGTCCTCCTCGTCGAACTCCTCCTCGATGTCGTCCTCGTAGAGGTCGGCTTCCCGTTCCTCGATGCCTTCCTCGCCGTATGCGTTCGCGTCGTCTTCTCCGAAGACGTCGAACTCGCCGCCGTCCTCGCCCTTCTTGCGCTTCATGTCACCCTCGATCTGGGATCGGTCCGGTGCCGCGGCCCTGATGCGGCGTCCGTGCAGCCAACGCTCGCCGGGGCACTCTTTCCGCGCTGCCTGCACGGATTTTCCTCGAAAGGCACGCGCAGTATACGAACGCCCCCCTGTCGGTCAACCCAATTCCTGCCTCATGCGGGAGCCACGGGCAAGCTCCCAAGCCTATCGCGCTCCATGGCTTGCAGCGGTCGCTGTGAAGGGGTGCGGGGCCTGTCCAGCGAACACGATCCGTGGCGGGGCGTACAGGTGGCCGCGGCGCCGTACGACGCGCCGGTGCCCTCAGCCAGGCGAGTTGGGTGATGGCGGGGTTGACGGGACTCGAACCCGCGACCTCCTGCGTGACAGGCAGGCGTTCTAACCAGCTGAACTACAACCCCGCATCGGTCGCCGGAAAGCGCGAAGCTCGCAGCGACAAGGCCGCGGAAAGTAACGGTCCGCCGGGCGGGTGTCAACGCCCGCACCCGCGGGCATTCCGGCACTCACCAGAGTTTCGTGAGCGTCGTTCCGGCGTAGTAGTGCGACAGGATGCTGTCCGCGCTCGCTCCCGCGCGCGCCATCGCCAGCGCGCCCGTCTGGCAGAGGCCGACACCGTGGCCCGAGCCGGCGCCGCTCGCGACGACCGACACGGGCCGCCCCGTCGCATCGCCGCGAAGCGCGATCTTGAAGAGGTTCGAGCGAAGGATGCCGTTCGGGGCGCCCGGGCGCCTCAGGACCTGCCGCAGGACGTACGCGGGTACGTCCACGACACCGGTGGTGGTCGTGACCCGGAGACGCCAGACGCGGGCCGAATGCGATCGGCTCAGGACTTCGACCCCGACCACGTTCCCGACTCCTCCGGCCGGCATCGGCACGCCCTGCGGCGGGCCGTATTTCGCGAGCGTCGCGGCGAACTGCGCGACCGGCCATTCCTCGCGCCAGCGATACTGGGGCGAGAGCGCGCAGTAGTCTCCTTCGCCGGTCCCTCGATCCGCGCGCGAGAGCAGGTACGGGCGGGGATCCGTCGGCCAGGCTTCCCACACGTCGGCGGTGATGCCGCCGCAGGTGGAACAGTAGTTCGCGCGGATCGGCTGGCCCTGCGACACGCAGACGCTGCCACGCGTGCTCTCCACGCAGCGAGTGGCCAGCGGCCGCTCGCTCTCGACCGGCGAGTAGAGCTGGTCCTCGACCGTCGCATAGAGGTCGAAACCCTCGGCGCCGCGGCGGCCGCGATAGAAGAGCGAGTAGCTGCGGGCCGCGATCGCCTGCGCGCGCCCGGCTTCGATCAGCGAATCCCGCAGCGCGCCGATCTCCCCGGGAACGACTCCGAGCAGATAGGGCTCGAGGTCGAGCCGGGTGACGAGCGTGAGCCGGCCGCGCGGCGACAGGAACGCCTTGAAACGGCCGCGCCACGTCTTTCCGCTCCATCGCAGGCGAGGCGCCTCTCCCGCCTCGAAGCCCTCGTCCCCGATCCACAGCGTGTCCGCCGGCCCCAGGACCGCAAGCGGCACGGCCCGGGGCCGACCCACGGGCTCGACCAGCAGTTGCGTGCCCGAAGCGCGCAGACGCAGCGGCTCGCGCAGCTCGGCGGTTCGCCCAGGTGCGCCCTGCTCGCTCCATGAGAGTCGCGCCGTCACGAGCGGCTCGACGGTGAGCGAGTCCGCGTCCACCACGAGCCCGATGTCGAACCGGGGACCCTGCGGCGATTCGGCGCGCGCGTCGCCGGCGTGCGCTCCCGCGCCGGAGAGGGCCGCGAGCGCGAGCGCGACGGCGAGGCGCCGAAGCGGCTTCACGCGGACGCTCCGCCGGTCAGCGCACCCGGTGAGATGTGACCGAGCACCACGGCCGCCTCCGCTCCCGTCGCGCCGCGCACGTTTCCCGCCTCGCCCGACAGCGTCAGATGGGCGAGCAGCGCGAAGGCGAGCGCCTCCTTCGCGTCCGCGGCGACGCCCAGGTCGTCGAGCTTCCTCACCGTCACCCCTTCGAGCCTGCGGCGCAGCGCGACCATGAGCGTCGCATTGCGCACGCCGCCACCGCTGACGTACACGGCCTCCACACCGCGCGGCGAGAGAAAGCGGCCGATCGCGTCGGCGACGGTGATGGCCGTCAGTTCCGCCGCCGTCGCAAGCAGGTCCTCGAGTGAGAGCCCCAGCTGCTCGCCGATCTCGTGCAGCCGGATCGCGTAGGCGTCGCCGAAGCGCTCGCGCCCGGTCGAGCGCGGCGGCTCGGTCTGGAAGAACGGGTCCGCCAGCAGTTCCTCGAGCAGGCCATGGTTCACCCGCCCGTGCGCGGCGAGCTGCCCGCCATCGTCGCGATGCGCGAGCCCACCCGTCGAGACTCTCATGAGTCCGTCAAGCACGGCGTTGCCCGGCCCGGTATCGAAGGCCACCACCTGATCGAGTCCCGCGCCCCGCGGCAGGTGGGTGACGTTCGCCATGCCGCCCAGGTTCAGAAGCACGCGCGACTCGCGTTCCGAGCGGAATCGCCACCAGTCGGCCACCGGCACGAGCGGAGCGCCTTCGCCCCCGGCCGCGGTGTCGCGGGTCCGGAAGTCGGAGACGACCAGGATGCCCGTGCGTTCGGCGAGCACCGCGGCCGATCCGACCTGCAGCGTCAGCGCCCGCCCGCCGTTCGCGGCGCGCGGCAGGTGCCGGATGGTCTGCCCGTGCGAACCCACCGCGGCGACCTCGGCCGCGCGGATCTGCGCCTGCCGCAGCAGTGCATGGACCGCCCGCGCGTAGGCTTCGCCGAGCTCCGCGTCGAGGCGCATGAAACGCTCGAGGGGCAGCTCCTCGCAGCCCGCCACCTCGAGCACCTCGCGACGCAGCGGATCCTCGAACGGCTGCTCGCGATAGGCGACCAGTTCGCCGGTCGCCGCGAGTCCGGCGCCGCGAAAGCGCACGAGCGCGGCATCCACGGCGTCGGCGGACGTGCCCGTCATGAGGCCGATCACCAGGTGCTCGTCCGCCGTGCGATAGCTTCGCAGGCCGGCGAGAGCGTCGGACCCGTGGACCATGCGCTACCTCCTGCCCACGATCGCCGCCAGGCGTGCGCTCGCGTGCGCGAGGGCGCTGTCGGGCGACTGCTCACCGCGCAGAGCGCGGATCAGCTCGTCGCCGAGCGCGTGCTCCATGCGCCGCCAGCCTGGCACCGCGGGCGCGAAGCGCGAGCGCGCGGCCTGCGAGGCCAGCACCTCGTCTCGCGGGTGCGAGCGGAACCACGCCAGCGTGTCGGCGCCCGAGTTCGCGGGCACGCCGCCGGCGGCGGCCGCGTAGATTTCGAGCGAGTTCTCCGGCCGCGCCAGATAGCGGGCCAGGCGCAGCGCATGCTCCTTGTGTCTCGAGCGCGTGAAGCTGGCGAGCACGCTGACGTCGGCGAACGGCACGACGCTGTCGGCCGCCGCCCGTGCGGGGAGCGGCGCGAGTCCGTACTTCAGTTCCGGCGCCTCGTGATCGAGCCACGTGGCCAGCCGGGAACCGGCGATGCGCAGACCGAGGCGACCGGCGGCGAACTCGCGGTCGAGGAAATCCGAGTCGGCCTGCAGCCCCACCCTGCCCAGCCGCACGCCGAGCTCGAGCGCCTGTTCGTTCGCCGGCGAGTCGAGGCGCACGGAGTCCCCGGCGGCGGACAGCAGTTCGCCGCCGTTCGTCCACGCGAGCGAGAGAAACTCGGGCACCATGGCGAGCGTGTCGGTGCTCGGGAGACCGTAGCCGTGAACGCCCCCACCGAGGCGCTCGATGCGCCGTGCCGCGGCGACGAGCGCGTCCCAGGTCGCGGGCGGCCTGGCGGGCGGCAGCCCGGCGCGCGCGAACAGATCCCGGTTCCAGTAGAGCACGCGCGGCGAAAGCCGCCAGGGCATGCCGTACAGCGCGACGCCGACCCGGCACGCCTCCCAGCCGAGCAGCGAATCGCGCTGGTCGGCGACGCCCGCGCTCCAGTCGCTCAGCTCGCCCGAGTCGAGGTACGCGCGCATGGAATCGCCGTCCAGCTCGCAAAGGTCCGGCGGGGCGCCCAGCGCGAGCGCCGCATCGAGGGACTCGGCGAGCGCCGCCGGCGCGACGCGCACGAGCCGCACCCGCAGTCCGGGATTTTCCGACTCGAACCGCCGCACCACCGGCTCGAGCGCCGCCGGCTCTGCGAACTGCCAGAAGACGACCTCCTGCGGCGGCCGGGCCGCCGGCGCGCAACCGGCCGCGAACAGGATCGCCAGGCCGAGGCCGATGCGCTTCACGCGCCGCCGTCCTCCCGGTGCGCGGACTCGATGGCGCGGCGCACGAAGCCGCCGGTCTGTCGCAGCAGCCGTTCCGCCTCGTCGCGATCGCAGTCGCGCTTCAGCATCACGATCGCGGTCTTGACGCTCCGTCCCGCGGCCTCGATCGCCCGGGCGGCGGCGTCGTATTCGACGCCGGTCACCGCCATGACCGTCCGTCGGCTGCGCTCGACCAGCTTCTGGCTGTTCGCCATCAGGTCCACCATCATGTTCTCGTACGCCTTGCCCGAGCGGACGAACGCGGCGGTCGTGAGCATGTTCAGCACCAGCTTCTGCGCGGTTCCCGCCTTCATGCGGGTCGAGCCCATCAGGACCTCGGGGCCGACGAGCGGGCAGATCGCCACGTCCACCGGAAGCTGGAACTCCTCGCGCGGCGTGCACGTCACGTACACGGTGCGCGCGCCGCGCTCGCGGGCCCGCTCGATCGCGGCGACGACGAACGGGGTCCGGCGGCTGGCGGCGACGCCCACGACCGTGTCCTCGGGGCCGACGCCGAGATCGTTCATGGCCTTCTCGCCCTCCTCGCGCCGGTCCTCGGCGCCCTCGACCGCGCGGACGACTGCGGTGTAGCCGCCGGCGATGACGCCCACGACCTGGTCGGGGTCCGAGCCGAAGGTCGGCGGGCATTCGGACGCATCCAGCACGCCGAGCCTTCCGCTGGTGCCCGCGCCCGCATACACGAGCCGGCCCCCGGCGCGGAAGGACGCCACGATCAGGTCCACCGCACGGGCGATCCACGGCAGCTCCCGCGCGACGGCGTCCGCGACCGTCCGGTCCTCGGCGTTGATGCGCGCGAGCAGCTCGGGCACATCGAGCGTGTCGAGGTCCATCGTGTGTGGATTGCGCTGCTCGGTGGCGAGCCGGGCAAACTCGTCGAATCGGGCGCGATCGTCCATGTCGTCCCCGCGGTTCGGGAAGCTGCTTCGCAGGCCGGCAGGATGCCATGCGGGCGAAGCGCCCCACAACTCCGGCGGCAGGCCACGGGCGCTGCGCGCGTCGGTTGTCCCGCGGGCGTTCCCGTGATGCCGATTCGCCCGAAGTCTCCTAGACTGCGCGCTTCGCACCCCTTCCCTTCCCCGATCCCGGAGGCGCCGTCATGTCGGTTCTCGTCGAGGACGATGTCCTCGCGCGTTTCGCGCTCGCTCCGGGCTTCCAATGCGCGGCCACCGCCTGCGGTCTCAAGAAGAGTGGCGCGCTGGACCTGGCGCTCGTGTGGAGCGAGCGCCACTGCGCCGCCGCCGGGCTGTTCACCACCAATCGGGTCAGGGCCGCGCCGGTCGTGCTGGATCGCCAGACGCTGCCCGGCTCCGCCGCCCGCATCCGCGCGGTGGTCGCGAACGCCGGCTGCGCCAACGCGGTCACGGGCGAGCGCGGCCTGGCGGACGCGCGGCGCATGGCGTCGCTCGCCGCCGAGGCGGTCGAGGCGAGGCCGGACGAGGTGCTCGTGCTCTCGACCGGCGTCATCGGCGTGCACCTCGACATGGACAAGCTCGGCTACGGCATCGCCGCGCTGCGCGCGCCGGGGGCGCTGCGCGCCGCGGCCGACGCCGCGCGTGCGATCCTCACGACCGACACCCGGCCCAAGGTCGCGACCGCCACCGCGACGATCGCCGGGCAGACGGTCCGGATTTCGGGCTTCGCCAAGGGCGCCGGCATGATCCACCCGAACCTGGCGACGATGCTCGCCGTGCTGACCACCGACGCGCTCATCGATCCCGAGCGGCTCGACCGGGCCCTGCGCCGCGCCGCCGCCGCGAGCTTCAACCGCATCAGCGTGGACGGCGACATGAGCACGAACGACACGGTGCTCGCGCTCGCGTCGGGCGTTTCCGCCGCGCGCGTGGACGATGCCGGCGAGGAGGCCTTCACCGGCGCGCTGACGGAGGCCTGCGCCGCGCTGGCGCGCCAGATCGCCCGCGACGGCGAAGGCGCGACGCGCCTCGTCGAGCTGCGCATCACCGGCGCCGAAACCGGGCGTCAGGCGCACCGCGTCGGCGACGCGATCGCCTGCTCGCCGCTCGTCAAAACGGCGATCCACGGCAACGACCCCAACTGGGGGCGGGTGCTCGCCGCCGCGGGGTACAGCGGCGAGGAGATCGATCCGGGCGCCGTCGGGCTGTGGTTCGGCGAAGGCGACGACGTGCAGCTGCTCGACCGCGGCCGGCCGCTGGCCTTCGATCGGGCCGGCGCCTCCGCGCTGCTCGCGCGGGATCCGGCGGTCGTGCACCTCGATCTCGGCCTCGGCGCCGCGGCGGCGACGCTGTGGACCTGCGACCTGAGCGCCGAGTACGTGCGCGTCAACGCGGAGTACACGACGTAACCCTCCGCGCCGGATTCGCGCGGTCGCGCGCGGCAGCGGATCGGGTGCGGGACGAGGCCGCGATCGCGGAGGCTCCGCATCCCTCGCGCGATGCCCGGACGTTTGACGCCCCGTGGGCGTGAACGCAGTCTGACCGCATGCCCGAACTGCCCGAGGTCGAAACCGTCCGCCGCATGCTGGCCGCGTGCATTCCCGGCCGGCGCATCGCGCGGGCGGTGGTTTCGCGGCACCGGCTGCGGAGCGCATCGCTCGCGAAGCTGCCCGTGGCGCTGGCGGGCCGGGTCTTCGGCGAACCGCGCCGCACGGGCAAGTTCCTGTTCCTCGATCTGGACGGCGGCCTCACGCTCCTTTCCCACCTCGGCATGAGCGGACGGTGGCTCTACTGGCCGGACGCGCGCACGGCGGACCGCGAAATGCCGCACGTGCACCTGCGGCTCGCGATCGAGGGCGGTGCGGCGCTCTGGTATCAGGACATCCGCCGCTTCGGAATGTTGCGCGTCGTGCCGCTCGAACGGCTCGCGCGCGACCCCTCGATCCGGCGGCTCGGTCCCGACCCGCTCGCCGAGCCCCCGACCGGCGAGTCGTTGCACACGCTTGCCCGCGGGGCGCGCGTCGCGGTCAAGAACTTCCTGCTCGATCAGCGCCGCATCGCCGGGCTCGGCAACATCTACGTGAGCGAGGTGCTGTTCCGCGCCGCGCTCGATCCACGGCGCCGCGCGGGAACGCTCTCGACGCCCGAATGGACGCGTGTCGCGTCCGAGATCCGCCCGGTGCTGGAAGCGTCCATCGAGCGGATGGGCACGACGTTCAGCAGCTACCGCACGATCTGGAACGAGCCGGGCGGCTATGGCGAGCGGCTGCTCGTGTACGACCGCGCGGGCGAGCCGTGCCGGCGGTGCGGGGCGGTGGTGCGGCGCATCGTGCAGGGCGGGCGGGCCACGTTCTTCTGCCCGGCCTGCCAGAGCCGCAGGCCCGCCGTGGCCGGCCCCCGCGGGCCGCGGCCGGCGCGCGCCGCCGCGACCCGGCGCGGACCCTCCCGGGCCGGAAGAACCTGACGAACCGCGAAAAACCTGCGCAACGTTTCCATTGAACCGGCCCCGCGCGAGGCCCTAACCTGCGGTGTTATCCATACCCTTTCCGGGTGGCCCGCCGCAGCCCCTTCCCCGCGACGCCCGCCGCCCGTTCGAGACGGAGCGACCTCATCATGATGTTCAATACGCTGGGCCTGCCGGCGCCGATGGCGCAGGCGGTCCGGGCCGCCGGCTGGACCGAACCCACCCCGATCCAGGCCAAGGCGATCCCGGTCATCCTCCAGGGCAACGACCTCATCGGGAACGCCGTGAGCGGCTCGGGAAAGACGGGCGCGTTCCTGCTTCCGGGCTTCGCGCGCCTCATTGATGGACCGCAGAAGCTGCGCGCGCTCGTGCTCACGCCGACCCGCGAGCACGCCGCCCAGGTCGAGACCCTGGCCCGTGACTTCGCCCGCTTCACCGAGCTGCGGGTCGGCATGGTGCACAACGCGACGCCGCTGCCGGTGCAGGAGAAGCTGCTCCGCGACAACGCCGTGGACGTGCTGATCGCGACGGTGGACCGCCTGCTGGAACTTCAGGAGCACAAGGTGATCGGCTTCGAGGACGTCGAGATCCTCGTGCTCGACGAAGCCGACCGCATGGTGGACATGGGTCAGGCCGGCCACATCCGCAGGCTGCTCAAGCTGCTGCCGGAAACCCGTCAGACGCTGCTCTTCTCGGCGACCATGGCGCCGGAGCTGAACCGGCTCGCCAAGGAGGCGCTGATCGAACCGGTGCGCGTGGACCTCACGGCTCCGCAGCCGACCGGCATCACGCACGCCATCTATCCCGTGCCCAGGCACCTCAAGATCGAGCTGCTCGACCGGCTGCTTTCGCGCTCCGGCGAGGTGCGCAGCACGATCGTTTTCACCCGCCAGCGGGAGGGCGCAGACCGGCTCGCGCGCCAGCTCGAGCGGCGCAAGTACACGGTCACGACGCTGCACGAGCGCAAGAGCCAGACGGAGCGCGAGCGGGCGATGGAGGATCTGAAGCGCGGGCGGCTGCAGATCGCGGTCACGACCGACCTCGCCGCGCGCGGCCTCGAGCTCGGCGGCGTCGCGCACGTCGTCAACTTCGACGTGCCCCCGACGCCCGAGGACTACGTCCACCGCATCGGCCGAGCCGCGCGGCCCGACGCGCAGGGCGACGCCTTCACGCTCATGGCGCCCGAGGAGCAGCGCCACCTCGCGGCCATCGAGCGCTTCGTCGGCCGCGCGATCCCGCGCGTGCTGCTGCCCGACTTCGACTACAAGCTGAGCGCCTCGCAGCTCCAGCAGACCGTGATCTACGACGACGAACGCGTGCGCGCCGCGCGCCGCGCCGCGATGGGCAAGGTGGGTCCGTACGCGCTCGCCCGCGCTCCGGGCCAGGGCCGAGCCGCGCTGCCCTCGCGTGGCGTCGCGGCTCCCTCGCGCGGTCCGGCCGCGCCTTCGCGGATCCTCTCCTCTACCGTCCGCGGCCCGGCTGCGCCCGCGCGCGCGGGCGTCGCCCCGGCGCCGGCGAGCGCCGCCGGCGCGCGCCGCACCCTGCCCACGGCCGCGACGACACAGCGACCGGCCAGCCCGCCGGTGAGAACGCGGCCCGTCACCGGCGCAGCCGCGGCCCGGCCGAAGACCGTCACGTCCGCGAAGCCGAAGGGCGATGCGACGGCGAAGCACAAGCTCGGCGCACGGGCGAAGCCCGCCCCGAAGCCGAAGGCGAAAGCGAAAGCGAGGCCGGCGGCGGCGCGCGCGAAGAAGTAGCCCGGGCGGCGCGTCGTCCCCGGGCGGTCCTGCCCTCGGGCGCCAGGCCGCTCAGTCGCCTCCGGCCGGCCCCGAAAGCTGATCGCGTGCGAGCGCGAACGCCGCCTGCGCCCCCGCGGCGTCGGCGGCGGCGATCTGCAGAAGTTCGGGACTGCCGCCGCCCTTGCCTCGCGCGGCGGCCAGCAGCCCGGCGAGCATCGCCTTCAGGTCGGGGCCGGTTCCCTTCGCTCGCGCGACGACGACGACGGGTTCGGGACCGCCGGCGCCGCTCACGACCCACGGGGCGCCCGCCGAAAGGCAGGCGAGCGCGAACGCGCGCGCGTCGTCGCGCCCGCGCGTTTCGGCCCACTCCGCGACGCCGCGCGGCGGCGCGCCCACGCGCGCGCGCGCGTCCCCGGCCAGCAGGCGGGCGTTCAGCTCGCGCAACTGCCTGGCGAGCGCGTCGCGCTCCTCGAGCGCCCGTTCGAGGTGCGCGATGAGGTCGCGATCCTTGAGCGTGCGGCGCTTCGCGGCCTCGAGCAGCGCTTCGGTGCGCCAGGCGTGGTCGAGCAGCGCGCGGCCGCCGCACAGGAACGTCACGCGCACGTTGCCGCGCACCTTTTCCCAGCCGACGATCTTGATCGCCCCGACTTCGCCGGTACGCCGGGTGTGGGTGCCGCCGCAGGCCGAGAGATCCCAGTCCGGGACCTCGACGATGCGGATGCGCCCCTGAACCTGCGGAGGCTTGCGCAGCGCGAAGCGCTTCACCCCCTCGGCGTCGGTCCAGTGCAGGCGGAGCTCACGGTCCTCCCACAGCACGCGGTTCGCCGCCTCCTCGACGCGCGCGGCGAGGCGCCAATCCATGCCGGCGAGGCCGAGCTCGATCACGCTTCGCTCCGCTCCCAGCGTCGAGGACAGGGTCGCCGCGCTCGCGACGCGTTCGAACGCCGCCGAGAGCACGTGCTGGCCGGTGTGCTGCTGCATGTGGTCGAAGCGGCGCGCCCAGTCGATCTCGCCACGGACGACGCCGGCGGGAAGCCCGCCCTCGACGACATGCCAGACGCGCCCGTCCTCGGCCGCCTGCACGTCCACGACGGGGCTGCCCGCGAGCGAGCCCTGGTCCGGGAGCTGGCCGCCGCTTTCCGGGTAGAACCAGGTGGTCTCGAGCTCGACGGCCGGGCGTCCCTGCCATTCGCCAGCCGCCGAAACAGGACTCTCGAAGCGAACTGTATAGCTATCGTCGTAGTAACGTCTTTCGCTTGCCATTGAATGCCCCGCTTCAAGCCTGTCCGGAGCCGGAGCGGGACAGGCCCCAGCGCCGGAGCATGCGCCACAGCGTCGTGCGCGAGATTCCGAGCTGGCGGGAGGCCGCCGTCGTATTGGCGTCGTGCCGCGCGAGGACCCGCAGCACGTGTTCCCGCGTCACCTCCTCGAGCGACAGCGAGTCGCGCTCTCCGGCCCCCTCCAACTTGTCTCCTGCGGAAGACTGAGGTGCCGTGGACAAGGCCGGACGACCCGCCACACGGGCGAGCAGGCGCGGCGATCGGACTTCGGCGGGCAGGTCGGCGGCGTCGAGCAGCGGCCGGTCGGAGACGGCGACGGCGTGTTCGATGGCGTTCTCGAGCTCGCGCACGTTGCCCGGGTAGTCGTACTTCTCGAGCAGATCCATGGCGGCCGGCGTCAGCTTCAGGCTGCCGCGCTTCTGGCGGCGGGCGGCGCGCTCCAGGAAGTACGACGCGAGCAGCCCGATGTCCTCGCGCCGCTCGCGCAGCGGCGGCAGCTCGAGCTGCACGACGTTGAGGCGGTAGTAGAGGTCGGCGCGGAACCGACCCTCGGCGACGAGCGCCCGCAGGTCGCGATTCGTGGCCGCGACGATCCGCACATCCACCAGGCGGGGGGCGTTCTCGCCGATGCGCCGGACCTCGTTGCTCTCGAGCGCGCGCAGCAGCTTCACCTGCGCGCCGGCGGGCATGTCGCCGATCTCGTCGAGAAAGAGCGTGCCTCGGTCGGCCTCCTCGACGAGGCCCGCGCGCTCGACGCCGGCGCCCGTGAATGCGCCCTTCGCGTGCCCGAACAGCTCGCTCTCGACGAGCGACTCCGGCAGCGCCCCGACGTTGACCGGCACGAATGGGCCGCGCGCCCGCGGCGAGAGCACGTGCAGCGAGCGCGCGACCAGCTCCTTGCCCGTTCCGCTCTCCCCCAGCACCAGCACCGTGCTGTCGGTCGGCGCGACGCGCGCGACCAGGCGCAGCAGGCGCTGGATCTTCGCGCTGGCGCCGATGATCGGCTGCAGCGCGACGTCGCGGGCGGCGGCGCCGGTCATGGCGGCGGCCGGGTTGGGTCTGGGATGGGCCATGGAAGGCTTTCGTTCGCGGCCGGATCGGCCCCGGGAATGGGGCCGGCGCCGGGGTTGCCGGCCGACAGCCGTTTCAACCTGCCACAGCCCGGGAAGCCGCGGCAAGCGGCGGCGTGTCAGGAATCCCGCGACCCGGGCTCGGCGTCCTCGGGGCGCAGCTCCACGAGCTTGAGCCTGGGCGGAGCGCCGAGGGCGGGCCAGGCGCCGGCAGCGGCCGCGCCCGCGGCCGCTTCCCGCTGATCCAGTCCCTGCGCCGGGTCGATCTCCTCGAGGCGCAGGTAGAAGAAGGTCCAGGCGTACTGGATGACCGGCATGATCGCGGCGCTCAGGAACGTCCCGAGCGAGAACCACACGTTGAAGCTGCTGCCCGGCACGGTGAAGAAGCACACCGCCATCAGGAACCAGATGGGCACGACCAGGAAAACCGAGATCGCCACCATCTCCAGCCAGCGCTCGAAACGCGACTCGGTGAGGTGGAACGAGCGCTGCGTCGCGCGAACGGGGTCGCTCGGGCGCAGGACGACCGCCTCGGTGACCATCGAGAGCTTGAAGCCGAGGTACAGGAACGGCACGAACAGCATGCTGAAGGCGATCGTGAGCGCGATGTTGCGCAGCGCCTCGGCGAGGTACAGGGCCGGCACGCGGCGCAGGCCCTGCGCGTAGCATCGCAGCGCGGGCGCGGGATGGACCTCGACGGCGGTGTTGAACACCGAGCGCGCGCGAAACCGCAGCATCGCGGTGACCACCACGAACACGAGGAAGTCGAGGAGCTTGCAGGCGGCGGTCACCAGCAGCAGCCGGCTGTGCTCGAGGTTCGGAAACGCGCGTTCGATCACCGCCGGAGCGAAGATCCACGGCGACCAGAGCAGCAGCGGGATCACGACGGACTGCATCGTGTCGCGTCGCGCGGCGAGGTCGAACGCCAGCGCGAAGGCGTGTCGTGCGGAGATGGGCAGGCGTTGCCGATGGGGCATGCGATCGCTCACGGGTCGCGGAATCGTGGGCGACGAACGTACGGGCGCCGGTGAGGCGTCGTCAACCGCACGGCGACCGCGCGCCCCCCCCGGCCACGCATCCGCGACCTCCTCGTGACCGCACGTCGCCGCGGTCTCGCTCCCGCGATCGCCGGCGGCCCCGCCTCGCCGCCGTCCCCCGGGCGATCCGCACGCCATCACGGCGTCGGCGGTTTGCCCTTCCCCGTTCGCGTTCCTATGCTGCGACCCATGCCAAGGCGCCTCTCACATGTGGATGCCCGCGGCCGCGTCCGGATGGTGGACGTGAGCGCGAAGCAGGTGACCGCCCGCGTGGCCACCGCCCGGGGCATGGTGTTCATGCGCGGCGAGACGCTCGAACTCCTGCGAACCGGCCGGACCCCGAAGGGGAACGTTCTCGCCACCGCGCACCTGGCGGCCGTCATGGCGGCCAAGCGCACCAGCGAGCTGGTGCCGCTCGCCCACCCGGTGCCCGTCGAGGCGGTGGACGTGGCCTTCGATCTCGACCCGGCGGGTCCGGCGGTCCGGATCGAGACGCGCGTACGCACGCGCGCCCGCACGGGCGTCGAGATGGAGGCGCTCACCGCCGTCACCGCCGCCGCGCTCACCCTCTACGACATGCTCAAGGCCGTGGACCGGGGCATGGTGATCGGCGAGATCGCCCTGTGGGAGAAGCGCGGCGGCCGCAGCGGCCCGTGGAAGCGTCGCGAGGCGGTGCCGCGGCGCGCCGTGAAGGCGTCCACGGCGCGCCGCGCCTGACCGTGCAGCGGATCGAGCTGTCCTTCGCCGAAGCCCGCGCCCGCGCGGTCGAGTCGCTTTCGAGCCTGCCGGCGGTCGTGCTCCCGCTCGCGCGCTGCGCGGGCCGCGCGCTTCGCCGTGACGCCGTCGCGCCGCATGCGCTGCCGCCCTTTCGCAACTCGGCGATGGACGGCTGGGCCGTCCGCGCCGCCGACCTCTCGCGCGCCTCCGCCTCGACGCCCGTGACGCTGCGCGTCGCCGGCGCCCTGCCCGCGGGCACGGTGTCCGCGAAGGCACTCGGACCCGGCGAGGCGATGCGCATCATGACCGGGGCGATGCCGCCGGAGGGAGCCGACGCGGTCGTCCCGTTCGAGGATGCCGAAAGCGGCGCCGACGGGAACGGCGAGACCATGACCGCGCGCCGCCCGTCCGAGCCGGGCGATCATCTGCGCCCGGCCGGCGCCGATGTCGGTCCGGCCGAGCGCGTGCTGGCTGAGGGACGGGAGCTCTCGGCACACGACCTGGCGCTGCTCGCGGCGCTGGGCCTGTCGGAGCTCGAAGTCTCCCCCGCGCCGCGCGTGGCGGTGATCTCGACCGGCGACGAACTGCTCGACCCCGCCGAGCCCCTGCGCCCGGGCGCGCTCCGGGACAGCAACCTCGGAATGCTGACCCTGCTCGCCACGCAGGCCGGCGCCGAGGTGGCGATCGCCGAGCGCCTGCCCGACGATCCCGGGCGCGTGGCTGCCCGCATTCACGAGGCGATCGCGACCTGCGACGCGGTCCTGACCATCGGCGGGGTCTCGGCGGGCGACTTCGACCCCGTCAAGCTCGCGCTCTCGCGCCTCGGCGAGGTCGAGCTCTGGCGCGTGGCCATGCGCCCCGGCCGACCGCAGGCGCACGGCCGCCCGAAGGGCCGCTTCTTCCACGGCCTGCCCGGAAACCCGGCCTCCGTCGCCTGCGTCTTCGAAGCGCTCGTCCGTCCGGCATTGCGCCGCCTGCAGGGATTCGCCGACCTCGACCGCCCGCGCGCGCCGGTGCGCATCGCCCGCGAGATCGAATCGCGGCCCGGACGCACGGACTTCGTGCGCTGCACGCTCGGCTGGCGGCAAGGCGAGTTGTGGGCGCTGCCCGCGGGCGGGCAGGTCTCGGGGCATCTCGCGCCCCAGTCGCGCGCGCACGCGCTCGTGATCGTGCCGGCCGAGGCGCCCGGGTTGCGCGAAGGCGAGTCCGCCGAGGCGCTGGTGCTTCGCCTGCCCTGAGCTCGAATCGTCGACGCCTCGAACGGGCGCGCGGCCGCCGTGCGATGGCCGCCGGATCGCGGAGCGATTCCTAGAGCAGGCCCAGCACGCTGTCCCGGGCCATCGCCCACAGGCCGTTGGCCTGTACGCCGAACCACAACGTCGCGACCAGCGCCAGCACCACCGCGAGCGCCACCGGCACGCCCCACGACACCTGAACCGGCTCGCCCTCGGGCTCGCGCATGTACATCGCCACCGTCACCCGCAGGTAGTAGTAGACGGACACGACGCTGTTCAGCACGCCGGCGACGACGAGCCACAGCAGCGCGGGGTTCTTCATGGCCGCTCCGAAGACGTAGACCTTGCCCATGAAGCCGGCGGTCGGCGGGATGCCGCCGAGCGAGACCATGAAAACGGTCATCGCCAGCCCGAGGAAGGGCTGGCGGAAGCCCAGGCCGGACAGGTCGCTCATCAGCACCCGCTCATCGCGCCCGCGGCCCATCATCGTCAGCACCGAGAACGCGCCGAGGTTCATGAACGAGTAGACCGCCAGGTAGAAGACGGCCGCCGACGCCCCCTCGGGCCCGCCCGCCGCGACCGCGACCAGGATGTAGCCGGCGTGCGCGATGCTCGAGTACGCCAGCATGCGCTTGAGGTTGTTCTGCAGGAGCGCGGTGACGTTGCCGACCGTCATGGTCAGGAACGCCACCACCGCGAGCAGCGGAACCCAGTCCACCTGCAGCGGCTCGAGGGCCCGCAGCCCGACGCGCAGCAGGGCGGCGAACCCCGCGGCCTTGGCGCCCACCGACATGAAGCCCGTCACCGCCGTCGGCGCCCCTTCGTAGGCGTCGGGCGTCCACATGTGGAAGGGCACGGCCGCCACCTTGAAGGCGAAGCCGGTGAACACCAGCAGAGCGCCGATCACCAGCAGCGGGTTGCCGAGCAGCGGCGTGTCCGAGAGGAACGCGCCCATGCGGGCCAGATTCGACGTGCCGGTGGCGCCGTAGAGCAGCGCGATGCCGTAGAGCAGGAATCCCGAGGCGAACGCCCCGAGCAGGAAATACTTGAGCGAGGCCTCGTTCGATTCCAGCCGCGTGCGGCGGAATCCCACGAGCACGTAGAGCGAGAGCGACATCAGTTCGAGGCCGATGAAGATCGTCACCAGGTCGTTCGACGCCGCCATCACGATCATGCCGAGCACGCTCGAGAGCAGCAGCGCGTAGTACTCGGCCTGGTTGATCTTCGTGCGTTTCAGGTAGTCCCACGAGGTCAGAACCGACAGGACGCCGATGGCGACGAACATCAGCGTGAAGACCACGGTGAACGGGTCGTGCACGAACATGCCGCCGAACAGCTCGCGCTTGTCGCCGGCGACGCGCCACACCGCCCAGCCGGCGAAGGCCAGCGCGAGCAAGGAGACGATGCCGCCGCGGCTGTCGCCGGGCCGCGACGGGACGAACTCGAGCAGCAGCAGCAGGATCGTGCCCGCGGTCAGCGCGATCACCGGGGCGAGCGCCCACCAGTCCACGGGCAGGAACGAAGGCTGCGGTACGAGGCTCATCGCTCACCTCCGGCGGACGACGGCGCCGCGGCCGCGGGCTCCACGAAGCCGATCCGGGCGCCCGAGGACAGCGCCGACATGCGCGCCGCGCGCTCGTGGACGGCCTGGATCGTCCGGTCGAGCGCCGGCTGCATGCGGTCGAGGAACGGCTGCGGCATGACGCCCATCCAGAAGACGAGCACCAGCAGCGGCGCGAAGACGAGGCGTTCGCGCAGCGAAAGGTCCGCGAGGGCGCGGTTCTCGTCGTGGGTCACGGGCCCGAAGAACACGCGCTGGTACATCCACAGCATGTAGCACGCGGACAGGATGACGCCGCTCGCGGCGAACACCGCCCACCACACCGAATGCTTGAACGCGCCGAGCAGGACGAGGAACTCGCCGACGAAGCCGTTCAGCCCCGGAAGCCCGATGCTGGAGAGCGTCACGACCATGAAGATCGAGGCGTAGACCGGCATCACCTTCCACAGTCCGCCGAAGTCCGCGATCCTGCGGGTGTGCCGCCGCTCGTAGATGACGCCGACGAGCAGGAACAGCGCGCCCGTCGAGACGCCGTGGTTCAGCATGGTCATCATCGAACCCGCGAAGCCCTGGGCGTTCAGCGCCATCAGCCCGAGAATCGCGAAGCCCATGTGCGCGACCGACGAGTACGCGACCAGCTTCTTGAGATCGGGCTGCACCATCGCGACCAGCGACCCGTAGATAATGCCCACGATCGAGAGGCCGGCGATCCACGGCGCGCACACGGCGAGCGCGTTCGGGAACAGCGGCATCGCGAAGCGGAGGAAGCCGTAGCCGCCCATCTTCAGCAGCACGGAAGCGAGGATGACCGAGCCGGCGGTCGGCGCCTCGACGTGGGCGTCGGGCAGCCAGGTGTGCAGCGGGAACATCGGCACCTTGATCGCGAACGCGACCGCGAACGCCAGGAACAGCCACAGTTGCTGGTCGGGCCTCAGCGGCAGAGCCAGGAAGGTCTGCAGGTCCCAGGTCGGGACCCCGCTCAGGTCCTTCTGCAGGAACCACAGCGACAGGATCGCGACCAGCATGAGGACGCTGCCGGCCATCGTGAACAGGAAGAACTTGACCGCGGCGTAGATGCGCCGCTGGCCTCCCCAGGCGCCGATCAGCAGGTACATCGGAATCAGCATCGCTTCCCAGAACACGTAGAACAGCAGCACGTCGAGGCAGAAGAACGTGCCGATCATGCCGGCCTCGAGCGCCAGCATGAGCGCGTAGAACTCGCGGGTGCGGTTCTGGATGGCCGACCACGCCCCGATCACCGCGACGAGCGAGATGAACGTCGTCAGCAGCACGAGCAGCGCGCTGATGCCGTCCACGCCGAGGTGGTACTGCGCGCCGATCGCCGGAATCCAGTCCACGCGTTCCTCGAACTGGAAGCCCGGCTGGCCGGGCACGACGCGCCACCAGAGCGGCAGCGAGAACAGGAACTCCGCGAAGGCCGCGAGCGTCGCCCACAGCCGGATCTGCCGGTGGGCGCCGGCCGGCAGGAGCGCGATCAGCGCGCCCGCGGCGAGCGGGAAGAAGACGAGGAAGGTCAGCCAGGGGAACGGGGCCACTTACGACCTCAGGAAATGGAGGAGGAGCGCGAGCACGCCGAGCGACAGGAACAGCGCGTAGGTGCCCACGTAGCCGGTCTGGAACAGGCGCAGGATGGCGGAGCAACCTTCGAGGAAGTAGCCCACCCCGTTCACCGTGCCGTCCACGATCTTCTCGTCCCAGAAGCGCCACAATCTCATCGAGCCCTCGTACACGGGCCGAACGGCGATCGCGTCGTAGAACTCGTCCACCCAGTACTTGTTGTACAGGACGTTGTGGACGCCGGCGAGGCGCGTCCGCAGCGCGGTCGCGAGCTGCGGCCGCTGCAGGTAGGCGCGGAACGCCAGCAGGATGCCGAACGCCGCGACCGCGACCGAGAGCGCGATGAGCCCCCACTCGGCCGCGGCGGACAGGTGCGCCATGTGCACGTCCGGAACGCCCGGAGCGTGGCTCAGCACGGGCTCGAGCCAGCGCTCGAACGGATGCCCGCCCTTCTGGAACGGCAGGCCGATCCAGCCGCCGACGACCGACAGCGCGGCCAGCACGGCGAGCGGCGCCACCATGCTCGGCGGGGATTCGTGCACCGGTCCCGCGTGTCCGTGCGCGGCGCCGTCGTCATGGCCGTGCGGATCGGAGGCATGGCCGTGCGCGGCGTGCTCGGCCGCCACGTGCGCGGCGTGCAGCGACTCCGCCGCCGGCTCCCCGAAGCGCGGGGCGCCGCGGAAGGTGAGGATGTACAGGCGGAACATGTAGAACGCGGTCAGCGCCGCGCCCACCAGGCCTGCCAGCCAGACGCCGTAGTGCCCGCTGGCGAACGCGCCGTGCAGGATCTCGTCCTTGCTGAAGAAGCCGGCGAAGGGCGGGATGCCGGCGATCGCCACGCAGGCGATGAGCATGGTCGCGTGCGTCCACGGCATCTTCGCGGCCAGCCCGCCCATCCGGCGCATGTCCTGCTCGTGGTGCATGCCGTGAATGACCGAGCCGGCGCCGAGGAACAGCAGCGCCTTGAAGAAAGCGTGCGTCATGACGTGGAAGATCCCGGCGCTGAAGGCGCCGACGCCGCAGGCGAAGAACATGTAGCCGAGCTGGCTGACGGTCGAGTACGCGAGCACCCGCTTGATGTCGTTCTGGGCCAGACCGATGGTCGCCGCCATCAACGCCGTCGCCGCGCCGACGATCGCCACCACCTCCATGCTCAGCGGTGCCATCTGGTAGAGCACGTGGCTGCGCACCACCATGTAGACGCCCGCGGTGACCATGGTCGCGGCGTGGATGAGCGCCGACACGGGCGTCGGGCCCTCCATCGCGTCCGGCAGCCAGGTGAACAGCGGAAGCTGCGCGCTCTTGCCGGTCGCGCCGAGGAACATCAGCAGCGTGAGCACCACGACGATCGGCGCGCTCAGGTGCAGGCCGCCGAGGGTCAGGGTGCCCACGGCGCCCTGCAGCGCGTGCGGCGCGGCCGCGAACACGCGCTCGTACGAGGCCGATCCCGTCCAGACGATCAGGAACAGCATGCCGAGCAGGAAGCCGAAGTCGCCGATGCGGTTGACGATGAACGCCTTCTTGCCGGCCTCGGCCGCGACCGGCTTCTCGTACCAGAAGCCGATCAGCAGGTACGAGCACAGGCCGACGCCCTCCCAGCCCACGAACATGAGCAGGTAGTTGTCCGCGAGCACCAGCGTCAGCATCGCGAACATGAACAGGTTCATGTACAGGAAGAACCGGCGGTACGACGGGTCGTCGGCCATGTAGCCGGTCGAGTAGACGTGGATGAGGAATCCCACGCAGGTCACGAACAGCACCATGACGCTCGAGAGCGGATCGAGCAGGAACGAGACGTGCGCCGAGAAATCGCCGACCCGCATCCACGTCCAGGCGGTCTCGACGATCGCCCGGTCCTCGGCGGGGTGCCCGGCGAGCGCCGCCACCGCGCGCAGCGCGGCGAGGAACGCCAGGCCCGTCGCGCCGCAGGCGATCCACGACACGCCCCGCCGGCCCAGGCGGTCGCCGAGCAGCAGGTTGAGCGCGACCGCGGCCAGCGGCAGCGCGGGAATGATCCAGAGCATCGGCAGGTTCACGCGCCCCTAGCCCTTCAGCAGGTTGATCTCGTCCACGAAGACCGTCTCGCGGAGCCGGAAGACGTTGACGATGATCGCCAGCCCCACGGCCACTTCCGCCGCGGCCACGGTCATCACGAAGAAGACGAAGATCTGCCCGTCGAGCGAGTTCAGGTGCGCCGCGAGCGCCACGAACGCGAGATTCGCCGCGTTCAGCATGAGCTCGATGGACATGAAGATGACGAGCGCGTTGCGCCGTACGAGCACGCCCACGACCCCGATGCAGAACAGGATCGCGCTCAGCCCGAGCGACCAGCCGAGGGGGATCATGCGGCCTCCGTGTCGGACGAGCTCGGGCGCCCCTTGGCCAGCACGATCGCGCCGACCATGGCGACCAGCAGCAGCACGGACGTGATCTCGAACGGGAACAGGAATCGCGAGTAGAGCACCTTGCCGATCGCCGCCGCGTTGCCGTTTCCCTGCGCCGGCAGCTCCGCCGCGACCGGCCCGGGCGCCCAGCCGCGGAAGGCGAGCAGGCCCGCGAAAAGCAGCAGCAACGCGCCGACCATCCAGCCGATGCCCCGCCGGACCGCGATCTGCGCGCCCGTTTCGACGTCGTGCTGGAGGTTCATGTACATGATGACGAACAGGAACAGCACCATGATGGCGCCCGCGTACACGATCACCTGCACCATCCCGAGGAACTCGGCGCGCAGCAGGATGTAGATCCCGGCGAGCGAGCAGAAGGACAGCACCAGGAACAGCGCGCTCGTCACCGGGTTGCGGTGGAGGATCACCATCAGCGCGGTCGCGACGAGCAGCGCGGCGAAGCCGAGGAAGAGCGCGGGAACCATCAGCCGTTCCCCCGCGCGTACATCCAGATCGTCGCGATGACGACGTTGGCCAGCGCCCCGGGCAGGAGCACCTTCCAGCCGAAATTCATGAGCTGGTCGTAACGCAGCCGCGGGAACGTCCACCGCACCCAGATGAACAGGAACAGCAGCGCGAGGAGCTTGAGCAGATACCACACGAAGCCCAGCGCCGCCGGCCCCGGTCCCTGCCAGCCGCCGAAGAACAGCGTGACGCAGATCGAGCTGATGACGATCATGTTCATGTATTCGCCGAGGAAGAACAGCGCCCACTTCATGCTCGAGTACTCGGTGTGGAACCCGGCCACGAGCTCGCCTTCGGCCTCAGGCAGGTCGAACGGCGTCCGGTTCGTTTCGGCGAACATCGTGATCAGGAAGATCACGAACGGCAGGACGAGGAACCAGTGGAAGATCCCCCAGTTGGGCAGCGCGAGCGGCAGACCGGCGAACGGGCGGTAGAACCCGGACTGCGCCTCGACGATGCCGACCAGCGACAGCGTGCCCGCCTTCATCACCACCGGGATCACGGACAGTCCCATCGCCAGCTCGTACGAGATCATCTGCGCGGAGGCACGCAGGCCCCCGAGCAGCGCGTACTTGTTGTTCGACGACCAGCCCGCGAGCGTGATCGCGTACACGCCGAGGCTCGACATCGCGAGGAACAGCAGCAGGCCGACGTTGAGGTCGGTGACCACGAACACCGGCGGCGGCCCCATCGGGATCACCGAGAAGGTCACGATCGCGGGAAACACCGCCAGGACGGGCGCGAGGTGGAACAGGATCTTGTTCGCTCCCGCGGGCGTGAACTCCTCCTTCAGGAGCAGCTTGACCACGTCCGCGATCGTCTGCACGAGCCCCAGCGGTCCGACCCGGTTCGGGCCGGTGCGCGCCTGCATGTGACCGCAGATCTTGCGCTCGGCGTAGATCAGGTAGGTCACGAGCCCGAGCAGCGCGTTGAGGATGATCGCCACCTTCACCGTCGCCCAGAAGGCGACCTGGAAGACCTCGTTGTTCCAGAGCGCGGTCATGATCTCCCCACGGCGCCGGCCGGCGCGGCGGCGGCCGTGGCCGCCTTGCGGAGGTTCACCCGCAGCCCCGAGCCCTGCGGCGCGCCGAGGCGGTTGAGTCCGGCCGCAGCGTAGGCGTAGGGCACGAACACCGCCCCCGGCGGAACCGAATCGTCGGGTTCGTAGGGCAGCGTCAGCGAGCCCGCGGGGCCCTCGAGCGTCAGCGGATCGCCGGCGGACAGTCCGAGCTTCGAGGCCTCGGCGCCGTTCAGGTACGCCCGCGCCTGTCCGGCGAGGTTGGCCAGCGGCGCCGAGCGCGCGGTCAGGCTGCCCTGCGTGAACAGCGTACCGCCCGCGAGCAGCCAGTGACCGGCGCCCGCGGCCGCCGCGGGCGCGCCCGCCGGCGCGAGCGAGGCGGGGCGGCGCGAGGCGCTCCACGTCCAGCCGTTCGGCAGCAGCGCCGCCCAGCTCGCGCCCTGGTAGCCGGGCACGAGCCGTGCGATCTCGCGGAAGACGTCCTCGGTCGTGCGGTACTTCCACGGCGCGCCCAGCGCCTGGGCGACGGCCTGGAAGACCTCCCAGTCGGCGCGCGTGCCGCGCCGGGGCGAAAGCGCGCGCGAGGACTTCTGCAGGCGGCGTTCGCTGTTCACGACCACGCCGTCCTTCTCGGCGAACGACGCGACCGGGAAGACGACGTCCGCGGCCTGCGCCGTGCCGGTCAGGAAGAGTTCGTTGACGATCACCAGCTCGGCCGTGGCGAGCGCCTTCTCGACGAGCGCGCGGTCCGGCGCGCTCTGCAGCAGGTGGTCGCTGGCGATCCACAGCGCCTTCACGCTTCCGGCCGCCGCGGCCTCGAGAATCTCGAGCGCGCTCCGACCCGCCGGGCGATCGAGCGCGCGGCCCCAGCCTTTCTCGAACGCTTCGCGACCCGCGGCGTCGCCGAGCGGCACGTACCCGGGCAGGAAGTCGGGCACGAGACCCATGTCGAGCGCGCCCTGCGAGTCGTGCTGCGGCCCGGCGTACATCACGCTCGAGCGCGCGTCGGTGATCGCGCCCGTCGCCCAGGCGAGGTTCTCGATCGCCTGCAGCAGGGCCGCCGCCTGCGGGTGCTCCGCCACGCCGCGGCCGAAGACGATCGCCCTGCGCCCGGCCGAGCGCAGCCGCTTCGCCGCCGCCGCGACCGCCGCCGCGGGAACGCCCGTCTCCCGCTCGACCGAATCGCCCGCCAGCGCGGCGAGCGAGGCCTTGAGGGCGTCGAGCCCCCACGCGCCGGCGGACGCCGGCTTCTCCGGATCGCCCAGATCGAGGGCGGCCTTCGTCAGCGCGTTCACCAGCGCCAGTTCGGCGCCGGGCTTCACGCCCAGCCACTCGCCCTGGAACTTCGGGCGCGCGAGCTTGACGCGCCGAGGGTGCGCGACCGTCAGGTGCAGGCCCCGCTGGTGCTGGCCGCGGATCAGCACGGCCTGCGCGAACGGCGACTCGCCCTGCAGGTCCTCGAACAGCACCAGCGCCTCCTGGGCGCTGCACAGCTCGTCGAACGTCAGGGCCGGCCGGCCGCCGCCCGTGGCCCGCAGGATCGCGTCGCCGGGCACCTTCGAGGTGAAGCGGGTGCGCGCGTCCACGTGGTTCGTGCCGAGAACGCCGCGCGCCAGCTTCTGGAACAGGTACTGCTCCTCGACGTTGAGCCGCTCCCCGCCGAGGAAGGCGATGGACTCGGGGCCATGCGCGCGCGCGAGGTCGCCCAGGCGCATCGCCGCGAAGGCGACCGCGTCGTCCCACGACGACGGCTGCAGCGACTCGCCGGCGCGCACCAGCGGCGCGGACAGGCGGTCGGCGGCGTTCACGAATCCGTAGCCGAAGCGCCCGCGCACGCACAGGTACTCCTGATTCACCCCGCGGTACTCGGTGCCGCGCGCACGCAGGATCTCCATGCCGCGAACGCCCAGGCGGACGGAGCAGCCGTTCGAACAGTACGGGCACACGCTGATGTGCTGGCGCAGGTCCCAGGGGCGCGCCTTGAAGCGGTACGGCACGGCCGTGAGCGCGCCGACCGGACAGACCTCGATGCAGTTGCCGCACTGCTCGCAGTCGAGGGGCTGGCGGTTGAAGGACGAGATCTCGGTGCGCACGCCGCGCTGGTGCGCGGTGAGCGCGTCCTCGCCCATCACCTCGTCGCAATAGCGCACGCAGCGCATGCAGACGATGCAGCGGTTCGCTTCCTTCTTCACGATCGGCCCGAGGTCTTCGGACTCGAACGTGCGCTTGGCTTCGTCCATGCGCGAGAAGTCGTCGCCGAACGCGAACGCGAGATCCTGCAGCTGGCACTCTCCGCCCTCGTCGCACACCGGGCAGTCCAGCGGGTGGTTGATGAGCAGGAACTCCATGACGCCCTTGCGTGCGTCGAGCGCGACCGGCGACTGGGTGCGCACGACCATCCCCTCGCTGACCGGCGTGGTGCAGCCCGTCTGGACCTTGGGGTTCCACGCGATCTCGGGGCGGCCGTCGGGACCGATCACCGGCTTGCGGTCCGGTCCGAGGCGCGGCGTTCCGATCTCGACCACGCAGATGCGGCAGGCGCCGAGCGGCGGCAGCTTCGAGTGCGAGCAGAAGATCGGCACGTGGACTTCGGCGGCCCGCGCCGCGTCGGTCACGAGCGTGCCCGCGGGAACCTCGATCGTGCGGTCGTTGATGGTGACGCGAACCAGGCCGCTCACGCCGTCACCTCCGCCACCGAGTGCCGGCGCCGGTTGACGAGGCAGCTCTTGTTCCGCACGTGGTGCTCGAACTCGGCGCGAAAATGTTTGATCGCGCCCTGCACCGGCATGGCCGCCGCGTCGCCGAGCGCGCAGAAGGACTTGCCGAACACGTTGCCCGCCACGTCGAGCAGCACGTCGATGTCGGTCTCCCGGCCGCCGCCCTTCTCGATGCGCTCGAGGATCTCGACCATCCAGTAGGTGCCCTCGCGGCAGGGCGTGCACTTGCCGCACGACTCGTGACGGTAGAAACGGCTGATGTTCCACAGCGCGTCCACGATGCAGGTCTGATCGTCGATCACGATCACACCGCCCGAGCCGAGGAACGTGCCGACGGCGTTGAGCGACTCGTAGTCGAGGTGGGTGTCGATCTGCGATGCGGGCATCATCGGCACCGACGATCCTCCGGGGATGATCGCCTTGACCTTCATTCCGTCGCGCATCCCGCCGCCGTACTCGGGAGACTCGATCAGCGTGCGCAGGGGCAGCCCGAGCGGAATCTCGTAGTTGCCCGGCCGCTTCACCGGCCCCGACAGGCTCATGATCTTCGTGCCGGCGCTCTTTTCGGTGCCCCACTGCCGGTACCACTGCGCGCCGTTCTTGAGGATGTGCGGCACGTTCATCAGCGTCTCGACGTTGTTCACGACCGTCGGGCTCGCGTACAGGCCCTCGACGGCGGGGAACGGCGGCTTGAGGCGCGGCTGACCGCGGTAGCCTTCGAGCGAGCTGAGCAGCGCGGTCTCCTCGCCGCAGATGTAGGCGCCGGCGCCCAGGTGCGTGTGGATCTGGTAGCCGAAGCCGCTGCCGAGGATGTTCTCGCCCAGCAGGCCGGCGGCCCTGGCCTCCGCGATCGCGCGGTCCAGCGTGTCGCGCAGGTGCGCGAACTCGCCGCGCAGGTAGATGTAGCCGGTCGCCGAGCCGATCGCGTAACCCGCGAGGACGATCCCCTCGATCAGCAGGTGCGGGTTCTTCTCCATCAGCTCGCGATCCTTGAACGTCCCGGGCTCGGACTCGTCGGCGTTGCAGACGATGTACTTCGGCTTCGGCGAGTTCTTCGGAACGAAGCTCCACTTGAGGCCGGTCGGGAAGCCTGCGCCGCCGCGACCGCGCAGGCCGGAGGCCTTGACGATCTCGATGCACTCCTCCGGCGACTTCTTCCCCAGCGTCGCCGCGAGCGCCTCGTAGCCGCCCTGCCGGCGATACCCGTCGAGGCCGGTCAGCCCGGGAGCGTCGATGTCCTTGAACAGCAGCGGTCCGTTGCTCACTCGAGCCTCTCCAGGAGAGCGTCCACCGCCGCTTCGTCGAGGTTCTCGTGGTAATCGAAGCCCACCTGCATGCACGGCCCGCTGCCGCAGGAGGCGAGGCACTCGACGCGACGCAGCGTGAAGCGCCCGTCGGGCGTCGTCTCGCCGTGGCCGACGCCGAGCCGCTGCTCGAGGTGCCGGAACAGGCGGTCCGAGCCCATGAGCGAACAGGACAGCGTCATGCACACCTGCAGATGGTGACGGCCCACGGGCTGAAGGTTGAACATCGTGTAGAAGGTCGCGACGCCGAACACCTCGGGTTCGTCCAGGCCGAGCGTGCGCGCGACGAGGCGCAGGGCCGCGGGCGGCACCCACCCCCAGGTGCGCTGCGCCAGCCACAGCAGCGGCAGGATGGCCGAGCGCTTCACGGGATAGTGCGAGATCGCCTCGGCCACTTCGCGCCCGACGTCGTCGGGCCACTCGAGTGCGGCCGGCGTCTCCGCCGGCATCACGGGCGCGTGACTCACCGGTCCACCTCTCCCAGCACGATGTCAATGCTGCCGATGGCGGCGATCACGTCGGCGATCAGCCGGCCTTCGATCATGAGCGGCAATGCCTGCAGGTTGATGAAGGATGGGCTGCGGATCTTCATCCGCCACGGGCGCGGCGAGCCGTCGCTCACGAACCAGAAACCCAGTTCGCCCTTGGGAGCCTCGACCGCCGCGTACGCCTCGCCGACGGGCGGGAAGAACCCGTGCGAGACGATCTTGAAGTGGTGGATGAGGGCCTCCATCGAGGTCTTCACCTCCTCCTTGGGAGGCAGCACGTACTTGTAGTCCCGCACCCGGTAAAGCCCCTTCTCGCCCAGTTCGCGGATGCGCGCGATGGCCTGCTTCGCGATGCGCACGGACTGCCGCATCTCGGCCATGCGGACCAGGTAGCGGTCATAGGCGTCGCCCACGCCGCGCCCGACCGGGACCTCGAAGTCGTAGGTGTCGTAGCCCGAATAGGGTTCGTTCCGGCGGATGTCGTAGCGCACGCCGGAGCCGCGCAGCGACGGCCCGGTGACGCCCCACGCGACCGCGTCCTTCGCCGGGAGCAGCGCGACGTCGCGGGTGCGCGCGAGCCAGATGGGGTTCTTCGTGAGCATGTTCTCGTACTCGTCCACGTGGCCTGGCATCTCGGCCACGAACTTCTCGCAGCGCTCCAGGAATCCTTCCGGGATGTCCATGGACAGGCCGCCGACACGGAAGTACGACGAGGTCATGCGGGCGCCGGCGACCATGTCGTAGATGGACAGGACCTTCTCGCGCTCGCGGAACGAGTACCAGAAGACGGTCAGCGCCCCGATGTCGATGGCGTGCGTGCCGACCCAGACGCAGTGGGACGAGATGCGGGTCAGCTCGCAGAGCAGGACGCGAATCGCCTGCACGCGCGCGGGCGGCTCGATGCCCAGCAGCTTCTCGGCCGCGAGACAGAACGCCAGGTTGTTCGACAGGGGCGAGATGTAGTCCATCCGGTCGGTCTGCGGGATGGACTGCGTGTAGGTCTTGTACTCGGCCTGCTTCTCCATGCCCGTGTGCAGGTAGCCGATGATCGGCTTCGCCTTGACGATCGTTTCGCCGTCCAGTTCGAGGGCCACCCGCAGCACGCCATGCGTGGAGGGGTGCTGCGGCCCCATGTTCAGCGTCATGGTCTCATTGCGCACGGTACTTGACCTTCTTCGGCGCGAGCTTGCGCAACGCGGGATCGGGCTTCACGCGGTTCGGGGAGTTGTGCGTGAACGCCACTTCCTCGTAGCCGAGCGGCGAGTCCTTGCGCAGCGGCCACCCGACCCAGTCCTCGGGCAGCAGGATGCGCGTCAGGTCGGGATGTCCCGTGAACTCGATCCCGTAGAAGTCGAAGGTCTCGCGCTCGTGCCAGTTGGCCGTCGGCCACACGCCCGTCACGCTCGGAACCCGCGGGTTCTCCTCGGGAATCCTTACCTTGAGCGTGAAGCGCAGCGCGTTCGACAGCGAAAGCAGGTTGTAGACGGTCTCGAAGCGCGGCACGCGCGGCAGCCAGTCCACCCCGCCGACCCACGAGAGCATCGCGAAGTCCAGCTCGGGGTCGTCGCGCAGGAAGGTGCAGACCTCGACGAGCGCGTCGGCCGGCACGATCAGGGTCCAGTCGCGGATGGCGGGGCCCTCGAGGCGCTCCAGCGCCACGGTCGGAAACCGCTCGCGCAGCCTGAGGTCCACCCGTTCCGCCGTCGTCGCCATCAGGCGACGCCCTTGCGGCGCTTGCGTCCGATCGGCCCGAGTTCGGGCTTCGATGCGAGGATCTTCTCCTGAAGCTTGAGCACGCCGTAGAGCAGGCCCTCGGGGCGGGGCGGACAGCCGGGCACGTACACGTCCACCGGCACGACCTTGTCCACGCCCTGCAGGATCGCGTAGTTGTTGAACACGCCGCCGCACGAGGCGCAAGCGCCCATCGAGATCACCCACTTGGGCTCGGTCATCTGTTCGTAGAGCTGCCGCACGACCGGCGCCATCTTGATGGACACGCGCCCGGCCACGATCATCAGGTCGGCCTGCCGTGGCGAGCCCCGGTACACCTCGGCGCCGAAGCGCGAGATGTCGAAGCGCGGCCCGGCGACCGCCATCATTTCGATCGCGCAGCAGGCGAGACCGAAGCTCAGCGGCCAGATCGAGTTCGCGCGGGCGTTGTTCACCGCCCAGTTCACCACCGACTCGAGCTTCGTGAAGATCACGCCGCGCTCGACCTCCTCGCGCAGGTTGTCCTCCTCGGTGCGCGGCAGGACGAGGCCCGGGTCCGGGGTCGCGGATGCGGCCGGCGAAAGCGTTCGGAAGGGGTTGCCCCCGGTGGAGTCAGGCACGGGACACCTCGGCGGCTCGGAGGAACGTGTACCGCCAGCGGATCGGCGCCGTCAGTCCCATTCCAGGGCGCCTTTGCGCAGCAGATAGAAGTAGCCCGCCAGCAGGATGGCGATGAACAACACCATCTCGATGACGCCGTACAGCCCCAGCCACTTGAACGACACGGCCCACGGGTAGAGGAAGACGGCTTCGATGTCGAACAGGATGAACAGCACGGCCACGAGGTAGAACTTCACCGAGAAGCGGCTGCGGGCGTTGCCCACCGGCTCCACGCCGCACTCGTAGGCGCTGTCCTTCACCGCGTTCCGGTAGCGCGGGACGATGAACGTGGACAGCCCGATCGTGACGGCGGCGAAGCCAAGTCCGACCAGCACGAACAGCAGGACGGGGACGTAGGGCAGCATCGGAACGTGGTTTCCCTCTCGCGGCGGGGCGCGCCATGCGCCCAACCATGAAACCTAAGAGCGTGTCCGCGGGTCGTCAAGGCGACGGCCCGCCCCGGGCCTCAGCGATGAAGCTGCCGAACCGCCTCGGTGAGCGCCGGCACGACCTCGAACGCGTCGCCGACGATGCCGTAGTCGGCGACCTTGAAGATGGGAGCGTCGGGATCCTTGTTGATCGCGACGATGCAGCGCGACGAAGTCATGCCGGCAAGGTGCTGGATCGCGCCGCTGATTCCGATCGCGACGTAGAGCCGCGGCGAAACGGTCTTGCCGGTCTGCCCCACCTGCTCGCCATGCGGGCGCCAGCCGGCGTCCACGACCGCACGCGAGGCGCCCACGCTTCCGCCCAGGGCGTCGGCAAGCTGCTCGATCAGCGCGAAGTGCTCCGGGCCCTTCATGCCGCGCCCGCCCGAGACGATGATCTCGGCCTCGGTCAGGTCCACCTTGCCGCCCTTCGCCGCCGAGGTTCCGGTCACGCGGGCGCGCGGCAGCGATGTGTCCACGGAAGCGGCCAGCGCTTCCACCGTCCCCGCCCGGCCCGCTCCGGAAACGGCCGCGAACGCCTTGGGACGCAGCGACGCGATGGCCGGCGAAGCCGGAAACGCGAGCTTCTGGATCGCCTTTCCCGCGAGGACGGGGCGCCGGGCCACCAGGCGACCGCCTTCCACGACGAGCGACGTACAGTCGGACGCGAGGCCGACGCCGAGGCGCGCCGCCAGCCGTGCCGCGAGGTCCTTGCCGAGCGAGGAGGCCGGCAGCAGAACGACCTTCGCCTGCGTCGCCTCGACCGCCGCCGCGACCGCCGCGGCGAAGGCGGCGCCTTCGTAGGCGGCGAACGATTCGTGCTTCGCGAGTAGCACACGGTCGGCGCCCGCGTCTCCCAGCGCCGCGAGGCCCGGATCGGCCGCGGCGCAGCACACGCCCGTCACCGGACCGCCCAGCTCCGCCGCGAGGCGCGTCGCCTCGCCGAGCGCTTCGCGCGAAACGGAACGCAGCTGGCCTTCGCGCTGCTCGAGGAACACCAGAATGCTCACGTCGTCCTCCCCGGATGACTCTCAGAGAATCAAAGGACCTTGGCTTCTTCGCGCAGGACGCGCACCAGCTCCGGCACCGCCGCGACTCCCTCGCCGACGATGCGACCGGCCGCGCGGGCGGGCGGCAACTCGAGCGCGAGGACTTCGAGGTTCGCTCCCCCGAGGTCGGCGGCGCGCTCCTCGATGGGCTTCTTCTTGGCGGCCATGATGCCCTTGAGCGAGGCGAAGCGCGGCTGGTTGAGCCCCTTGTCCGTCGTGAGCACCGCGGGCAGCGGCAGTTCGACGATTTCGAGGCCGCCTTCGATCTCGCGCTCGATCCGCGCGGTCCGGCCATCGAGCTCGAACTTCGAGACGAGCGTCGCGCAGGGCAGGGCGAGCAACTCGGCGACCATCGGTCCGACCTGCGCCGCGTCGTCGTCCACGGCCTGCTTGCCGAACCAGACGATCTCGGCGCCGAGGTCGCGGATCGCGCCGGCGAGCGCGCGGGCCACGCCCAGCGAATCCGGCGCCGGGGCGTCCGACTTCAGGTGAATCGCACGATCGGCGCCCATGGCGAGCGCACTGCGAATCGCGGTCGCGACGCCCGGACCTCCCAGCGAGATGACCACGACTTCGCCGGCGCCTGTCTTCTCCTTGAGCTGCAGCGCCGCTTCGATGGCGAACTCGTCGTACGGGTTGACGATCCAGGTGACGCCGGCCGGATCGAGCGTCCGTCCGTCCGTCGCGACCCGGACACGCGTCTCGGTGTCGGGGACCTGCTTGATGCACACGACCTGCAGCACACGACACCTCACACTTTCCGCGCGCCGACTTCGCGTCGCGCTGTGGCGGCGCGGCACGAACGACGCGTGGCCGGCCGACATGCGCCATGATTCACAAGAAGCGGCGCGCCGCGTTGTCGCGACGCGCGCCGCACCGTGCAAGCGAGGGAATCAGCGGCGCAGTCTGTCGGCAGCGCTCGAAGACTGTCAAGGCAGGCGCGGCACTCATAAGGTACGAGCTTCGCGCGCATCCGGCACCTCTCGCTGTCGCAGAAATCGGTTGTCCACCGGTGCCAGTTTGAAAAACGCGAGCGCATGACGAAAAAGGATCGTGCATGTCATTGACGTTCGCGATTCCGCTGTGACATCGTGCGCACCGCTCCGGTAGCGCGTCGCCCGCACGACGCGGAGTCCGGAGTCGCCGCGTCGCCGTCCGATCGATCGGACCTTCGCAGCGAGGCAGGGCCGGGTGCCCGTACCGGGGGGTCAGGGCACGCGGTCGCAGTTCACGTGGTCCGCCGCACCGGCCGGCCGGTCGGAGACCAGCGCCGCGTGGTGTCGCGGCGCGCATGAAGGACCCGATGACCTCCACCTCGATCGTCGAAATCGAAGAACTCGGCCGCCGCGTGCGCCGGCTGCGCTCCGAGCGTCGCATGACGCTCAAGCAGGTCGAGTCCGCGAGCGGCCTGTCGGCCACCCACCTCTCCGAAATCGAGCGTGGCAGGACGTCGCCCACCATCGGCGCGCTCACGCGCATCGCGCGTGCCCTCGAGAAGGATGTCTCCTTCTTCATCGAACGCGACGAGCGGCCGGAGGTGGCGCACCACCTGCGCGAGCAGGTGGCCGGTTACGTGGCCGGGGACGGAATCACGGCCGAGTCGCTGAGCGCCGGCATTCCGGGCAGCAGCCTGTTCACCTATCGCGTCCGGCTCGAACCCACGTCCTCGACCGGGTTGCGGCTGCTCGCACAGGAGGCGCCCGGTGACGCGGTCCTGCACGTGCTCGCCGGCCGGCTCGAGGCCCAGTGCCCCCAGCGGTCGCACTCGCTCGGCGCGGGCGACACGCTGCACGCGGCGCTGGTGGCGACGCTGACGCTGCGCGCCGGCGGAACCGGACCGGTCGAGTTCGTGCTCGCGACCACGCGGGCGCTGGAGGAAAACCGATGAGCGAGCGCGAGGTCGTGCACGGAAGCAGGACCGGGGGACGAACCGGTCGGGAGACGACGACACCGGCCACCGATGCCGCGGCCCGCGGGACGCCATCGCCGGCGCCCGTCGCCGACGCCCCCGCCGATCCGGGCGGTTACTCTCCCGCCGAACTCGGCCGCCGGATCAAGATGCTGCGTATCGGTCGCGGCATGACCCTCAAGGATCTCGAAGAGCGGGGCGGCATCTCCGCGACCCACGTGTCGGAGATCGAGCGCGGCAAGGCCTCGCCGACGGTCGGCGCGCTCGGCAGGATCGCGACGGCCCTGGGTCTGCGCCCGGCGACGCTCGTCGAGGCGCAGCCGCTGCCGGTCGTGTGCGTGCATCGCGCGAGCGACGCGGACGCGTATCCGCTGCAGTGGGGCGGCGCGACGATCGTCCCGCTCGCGGACCCGACGCAGGACTCCGAACTCGGCCTGCACCGCGTGACTCTGCCCATCTCCCGCGACGTGCTGCTCGAGCACCATCACGACGGCGAGGAATGGGTCACGGTCCTGGCCGGCGTGGCCGAGATCCGCGTCGAGGGCCGGCCGTACGTCCTGCGCGAGGGCGACTCGCTGCACTTTCGCGCGACGCATCCGCACTCGTACGCCAACCTCGGATCCGCGCCGGTGACGCTTCTGGTCGCGAGCCGTCCGCGACTCGCGCTCTAGTTCCGTCTGAGAACGCCGCGCGGTGCCGCCCTTCGGGTTGCGGGCGGCGGCGGCCCGGCCGCTACGACAGCGGAAGGTCGGTCTGGCGCGCCAGCAGTTCGGCCGGGGATTCGGCGGCCCGCACGAGTCGCGCCCGCCCGCCCGTCACGGCGATTTCGGCGAGGCGGCCGCGCCCGTTGTAGTTCGACGACATCGCCGACCCGTAGGCGCCGGCGTCGAACAGGGCGACCAGATCGCCGCGCTCGAGCGGTGGAAGCGTCGCGTCGGCGCTGAACGTGTCGCCGCTCTCGCACACCGGACCGACGACGATGGCCGGCGACCCGGCGCCCGGACGGGGCCGCACCGGTACGATGCGATGCCGGGCGCCGTAGAGCGCCGGCCGGAGCAGGTCGTTCATTCCGGCCGAGAGCACGACGAAGCGCTGCTCGCCGGCGCTTCCGCGCCGCAGCTTGACCCACGACACCTCGGCCACCAGCACGCCGACGGGCGCGACCAGCCAGCGGCCCGGCTCGAAACGCCATTCGAGCCCGCCTCCCGCCAGGGCACGCGCCAGGTCGCCGAGGTGGCGCTCGAGCGGGAAACCGTCGCCGCCCCGCTCGTAGTCCACGCCGAAACCGCCGCCGAGGTTGACGGCCGCGAGCGGTGCGCCGCGCGATTCGGACTGGCGCGCGAGCTCGAGGGCGAAGCGCGCCGCGCCCTCGAGCGGCGCCGTCTCGAGCAGTTGCGAGCCGACGTGCAGGTGCAGTCCGTCGAGCCGCAGGTTCGGCCAGCGCGCGCGCGACGCCCAGGCCTCGAGCGCTTCGCCGGGCTCGACGCCGAACTTGGCGTCGAGGTGACCGGTCGCGACGTGACGGTGGCCCGGGGTGAAGATTCCCGGGTTGACCCGCAGCGCGACCCGCAACTTCGCGCCCGATCGCGCCGCGGCATCCTCGAGCAGGTCCAGTTCGCCGACGTGATCGGCGCTGACGAACGCGACGCCGTGCGTCGCCGCCCAGTCGGCCTCCTCGCGCGTACGGCCGTTGCCGCTCAACGTCCGCCGCCCGGGACCGAAGCCCGCGTGCCCGGCGAGCGCGAGCTCGCCGAGCGAGCCGGCGTCGGCGTCGAGCCCGGCGGCGGCGGCCGTGCGCGCCAGCGCCGGCAGGCCGTTCGCCTTGAGCGCGTACGCGGCGTGCGCGCCGAGCGGCGCGAGCGCGGCGAGCAGCCGATGAGCGCGGGCGGTGAAGGCGTCGAGGTCGTAGGCCCAGAACGCGCGCGCCGCGGGGTCCCGCCGGCGCAGCGACGCGAGCAGTTCGTCGAGCGGCACGCCGCCCAGCGCGAGCACTCCCTGCCGGTCGCCGGTGACGCTCACGCGCGATGCCCCGCGCCGCGGACGCGGACGGCGCTTGCCAGGTCCTCGGGCGTATTGACGTTGAGGAAGGACTCCGGCGCGGCTCCGAGCGCCGCCAGCTCGTCGTCGGCGACGAGTCGTGGATCCAGGGCGAGCACCGCGGGCACCAGCGCGCGCTCGCCGCGCCCGAGCGCCGCGGCGAGCGGCTCGAGCGCGGCCGGCGCGTACCATGCGGCGAGCGGCTGCGTGCGGGCCCGCGGAACCGGGACGACGGCGGTGTGACCTTCGAGCAGCGCGCCGAGCGCGCGCAGCAGCCGCGCCGAAACGAGGGGCAGGTCCACGCCGAGCGCGAGCGCGCGGGACCACGGACGGGCGCGCAGCGCGGCGACCAGCCCCGCCAGCGGTCCGGCGGCATCCGGCGGATCGTCCGCCCGTGTCGCCCGCGGAACCGGCAGCGCGAGTTCCGCCGGCGCGCTCACCACGACCTCGTCGCAGGCCCCGCGCAGCGTGACCAGCGCGTGGTCGAGCAGCGTGGTCTCCCCGAACGGCGCGAGCGCCTTGGGCGATCCGAGACCGAGCCGCGCTCCCCGACCGCCGGCGAGCAGGATGCCGAGCGTACCGGCCACGACTCAGTACCCTCCCCGCTTGTCCACGACGTTCTCGAGCGGCTGGCCCGCAAGGAAGCGCCGCAGGTTGCCCGCGAACTGCTCTCGGACCCGCTCCCAGAAGCGGGGGCCCGCACCCGAGGTGTGCGGCGTGAGGATGACCTCGGGCATCGTCCACAGCGGACTTTCCGGCGGCAGCGGTTCGGTCTGCGCGACGTCGAGCGCGGCGCCTGCGAGCCGGCCTTCGCGCAGCGCCTCGATCAGGGCTTCTTCATCCACGAGCGCGCCGCGCGCCACGTTCACGAGCCGCGCGGTCGGCTTCATGCGCGCCAGTTCGGCACGGCCGATCAGCCGGTCCGTCTCGCCCGTGTGGGGCGCAGCCAGCACGACCCAGTCGGAGCGCTCCAGAAGGTCGCCCAGCCGCTCGGTCCCCCACTGCTCGTCCGCCGGCGCCGGGTCGGGCCGCGGATGCCGGCGCACGGCGAGCACGCGCATGCCGAAGGGGCGGGCCGCCGTGGCGATCGCCTCGCCGATGCGGCCGAAGCCGACCAGTCCGAGCGTCGCCCCGGCGAGCTCCTCGAATCCGGGGCTCGCCCGCCAGAGTTCGGCCTGGGCCCAGCGGCGGGCGGTCTGCAGGTCGCGCGAGACGTGCAGCCGGCGCGTGAACGCGAGCATCATGCCGAGCACCTGTTCCGCCATCGAGTGCGCGTGCAGCCCGCGCGAATTGGTCACGATCACCGGACTTTCGATCAGCTCCGGGAAGAGCACGTGCCCGACACCGGCGGCGGTGGAGTGCACCCAGCGCACGCGCCGGGCGCTGGCGAAGTTGCGCGGGCTCAGCGCGTAGCCGAGCACGACGTCGGCCAGCGGCAGTCGCGCGTCGCGCTCCTCCCGCGTGGCCGGATCGTCGAAGCGCACGTCGGGAAACTCGCGCGCCAGCTCGGCGACGGTCGCCTCGGGCATGTTCCAGATACCGGCCGGGTCGCGGACCCACTCGAGCACTCTCAGGGCGGACATGCGGCGGGCAGGATGCCACAGCGCCGCGACGCACGGCGAACCGGCCCGCGCCGCGCGGGAATCGAGGCGCGCCCGGACGCCCGGGCGCGCCTTGCACGCCCCGCGCACGCCGGATAGATTCGCGCGTCCATGACCGGAATCGAGCCGTTCCCCGAAGGAGGCAGGATGAGCCTGCGCCGTTTCCAGTTCGCCGCGATCGCGGCCGCCGCGATCGCCGCGGCGAGCGCCACGGTGGCCGCCGCCGGCCCGTGGTCCCTGGCCCCGGGCGAGTACTACACCGAGCTCCGCGGGAGCTTCTTCTCCACCGGCACCTACTACGACGACGACGGCGTCCGGATGCCGTACGGCGGGCTGCTCGAGCAGCGCGCGCTGAGCTCCTACACCGAACTGGGCTGGAAGAAGCGCTGGAGCGTGCAGCTCGCGCTGCCCGCGGTCAGCAACACGGTGCGCGCCGAGGCGGGGCCGACGGCGACCCGGTCCGGCTTCGGCGACTTCGACCTCGGCCTGCGCCTCTCGCTCGCGAACGGGGCCCGCGCCACCGCGATCCAGCTGAACTGGTCGGCGCCCTCCGGCTACAACAGCGACCTCCAGCCCGGACTGGGCAGCGGCCTGCAGCTTCTCTCGGCCGGACTGCAGACCGGTGCGCCGCTCGGCGGCCGCGGCTTCGTCGAAGCCGGCGCCGCCTACCAGACGGAGTTCTTCACGCTCGGCGCGCGCGAGAAGGCACCGGAGGGCGCCACGCTCCCGCTGCCGCGCAAGTCGGACTGGGCCGATCACGTGGCCGTCCATGCCGCGCTGGCGTTGTGGATGGGGAACCTGCAGGTCGCGGGGCTCTACGCCGGCGACTTCACGACGCAGACCGGACGGCCGTGGGAAACCACGCTGCACCTCGCCGGACCGCGCTTCACCTACCGGGTGGACGACCGGCTCGACGCGTTCTTCGGCTCGTGGCACAGCCCGACCGGACGCAACGTGCCGCACCTCGACCAGTACTACGCCGGCGTGTCGTGGAAGAGCACGAAGCTGAATCGCCTGCAGGGGTTCCTCGGCGGCGCGAAGCGACCGTGAGGTCGTGACCGCGGCGCGGCCCCGCACTCCTGCGGGGCCGCGCCGCGGAGTCAGGAGCGGCCATACCCTCCCACCTCGCCCGACTGCTGCGCCACGCCGCCCGCTATCGCACCGGGCTGACGTGGGGCATCGTCTGCGTGGCCTGCGCGAACCTGGTCGCGCTCGCGCAACCCCAGGTGCTGCGGTTCGCCGTGGACGACCTCTATCGCGGCGTCACGTCCGCCAAGCTCGGGCGCTACGCGCTGATCCTGTTCGGCATCGCCGCGGTCGCGGGCCTGTTCAAGTACGGGATGCGCCAGTCGGTCATCGCCATCTCCCGTCACCTCGAGTACGACCTGCGCAACGAACTGTTCGCGCACCTGCAGAAGCAGGACGCCGCGTGGTTCCAGCGGCACCGCACGGGCGAGATCATGTCCGTCGCCACGAACGACCTGGCCGCCGTGCGCATGATGGTGGGCCCCGGCCTCATGTACACGGTCAACACGCTGGTCGTGAGCGCCGTCTCGATCGCCTTCATGGTCGCGATCAGCCCGCGCCTGGCGTTCTACTCGCTCCTGCCGCTGCCGATCGTCTCGCTGTCCGTCTGGTGGTTCGGCGAGCGCATTCACCGCCGCTTCGAGCGCGTGCAGGAACACTTCGCCCGGCTGTCGGCCATGGTGCAGGAGAACCTCGCGGGCGTCCGGGTCGTGCGCGCGTTCGCGGCCGAGCGCCGCGAAGCCGCGGAGTTCGACCGTCTGAACGAGGACTACGTGGACCAGAACGTGGACCTGATCCGGACCTCGGGCCTGTTCCAGCCGTCGCTGGCCTTCTTCTCCGGGCTCGGCGCCCTGCTCGCGCTCTGGCTCGGAGGTCGAGAGACGATCGCCGGGCGCATCACGCTCGGCCAGTTCGTGGCGTTCACCGTCTACCTCGGGATGCTCAACTGGCCGATGGTGGCCCTCGGCTGGGTCATCAACATCTTCCAGCGCGGCTCGGCGTCCTTCGGCCGCATCGCCGCGCTGCTCGACGCGCCGCCCGGCGTCACGAGCGCGCCCGGGGCCCGGCGACCGGCGGCGCTGCGGGGCGAGATCGAGTTCCGCGACCTCACCTTCACCTATCCCGGCGCCTCGGCGCCGGCGCTGTACGCGGTCTCGTTCCACGTGCCCGCGGGCACGACCGTGGCGCTCGTCGGGCGAACGGGCGCGGGCAAGAGCACCGTGCTGTCGCTGCTCCCGCGCGTGCAGGATCCGCCGCCGGGCACCGTGTTCGTGGACGGCGCGGACCTGCGCGATCTCGACCTGGCGTGGCTGCGCGCGCGGCTTTCGGTGGTCCCGCAGGACGCCTTCCTGTTCTCGGCGACCGTCCGCGAGAACATCGCCTACGGCGTCGAGACCGCGGACGAGGAGGGCGTCCGGCGCGTCGCGCGCGTCGCCAGCCTCGACGACGACGTGCTCGCCTTTCCGCACGGTTACGACACGCGCATCGGCGAGCGCGGCATCACGCTCTCCGGTGGCCAGAAGCAGCGCACGGCCATCGCCCGCGCGCTGCTCCGCGACACTCCGGTGCTGCTCCTCGACGACTGCCTCTCGAGCGTGGACACGCACACCGAGGACGCGATCCTGCGCGGGCTGCGCTCCGAGATGCGCCGGCGGACCACCCTGATCGTTTCGCATCGCGTGAGCACGGTGCGCGACGCCGACCAGATCCTGGTGTTCGACGAAGGCCGCATCGTGGAGCGCGGGCGGCACGAGGAGCTGTTGCGGCTCGGCGGACACTACGCGGCGCTGCACCGCGCCCAGCAGCTCGAAGAGGAGATCGAGGCGTCGTGAGCGCCTTCGAGGAGGACTCCAGCCGGCCGCTGGACCGGCGCCTCATGCTGCGGATCGCCGGCTACCTGAAGCCCTACCGGCTGCAGGTGGCTCTCGCGGTGCTCGTCACGCTCGCCGATGCCGCCGTCCAGCTGGCGTTCCCCTTCCTGACCAAGGAAGCGATCGACCTGGGCATCCGGCACCGTGACCTGTACCTGCTCGACCGCATCGCGCTGGTCTACCTGTCGGCGCTGGCCATCGCGTTCGGGCTCGGGTACGTGCAGGCGCAGCTCATGCAGCGCGTCGGACAGGCCATCATGCGGGACCTGCGGACCGACCTGTTCCGCCACCTGCAGCGCCTGCCCGTCTCGTTCTTCGACCGCAATCCGATCGGGCGGCTCATGACGAGGGTGACGAACGACGTGGACGTGCTCAACGAGCTCTTCACCGCCGGCGTCGTCGCCTTGTTCGGCGACCTGTTCATGCTCATCGGCATCGTCGTCGCGATGGCGCAACTCAATGTCGAACTGCTCGCGGTGACCTTCTCGGTGCTGCCGCTCATCCTGGTGGTCACGCTCGTCTTCCGCGTGCGGGTGCGCGCCGTGTTCCGCGAGGTGCGGACCCAGCTCGCCAAGCTGAACGCGTTCCTCAACGAGAACCTGGGCGGCATGTCCACCGTCCAGCTGCTCGGACGCGAGTCCCGGAACCATGCGGCGTTCGCGGCGATCAACGCCGAACATCGCCAGGCGAACCTGCTCGCGAACACCTACCACGCGGTGTTCTTCCCGCTGCTCGAACTCGTCTCCGCCATCGCGCTCGCGCTGATCGTCTGGTACGGCGGCCGGCAGGTCATGTGGACCGGCATCACGCTCGGCACGCTGGTGGCGTTCATCCAGTACACCCAGCGTTTCTTCCGGCCGATTTCGGACCTGTCCGAGAAGTACGGCATCGTCCAGCAGGCGATGGCCTCGTCGGAGCGGATCTTCGGCCTGCTCGACACGCCGGTGGACGTCGCGGCCGTCGCGCTCGACACCCCGCGCGCGCCCGCATCGCCGGCTCCGCCGGCCGCGCCCGCAGGCGGACGCGCGCGCGGCGTGCGCCTCGAGTTCGAGCACGTCTGGTTCGCCTACCAGGACGAGCACTGGGTGCTCGAGGACGTGTCGTTCACCGTCGAGGCGGGCGAGAAGGTCGCGCTGGTCGGTGCCACCGGCTCGGGAAAGACGACGCTGACCAGCCTGCTGCTGCGCTTCTACGTGCCGCAGCGTGGCGAGATCCGCGTGGACGGCCGGCCGCTCGCGCAGTGGGACGCGGAGGAGCTGCGGCAGCGCATCGGGCTCGTGCTGCAGGACGTGTTTCTCTTCAGCGGCTCGATCGAGGGCAATCTCACCCTTGGTGACCCGCGTCTCGCCTCCGGGTCGGTGCGGCGGGCGGCGCGCGAGGTTCACGCGCAGGAGTTCATCGAGCGCCTGCCGGGCGGCTGGAACGCCGAGGTGCGCGAGCGGGGCGCCTCGCTGTCCGCCGGCCAGAAGCAGCTGCTGTCGTTCGCCCGCGCGCTGGCGCGCGAGCCGGACGTGCTGGTGCTCGACGAGGCGACCTCGAGCGTGGACACCCACACCGAGCGACGCATCCAGGAGGCGCTGCACCGGCTGATGCTGGGCCGCACGAGCCTCGTCATCGCGCACCGCCTTTCCACCATCCAGGACGTGGACCGCATCGTCGTGCTGCACCACGGGCGCGTGCGCGAGTCGGGCACCCATTCCGAACTCATGCGGCTGGGCGGCCTGTACTCGCGGCTCTACCAGCTGCAGTACCTGGGCTCGGACCCGCGCTCCAGCGCGACCGTCTGAACCCGGGCCCGCGGTCCCCCTGCCGGCGCGAGCGCCCGAACCCGGGGCGCCCGCCGGCCCCCGGCGCGGCGCAAGCACCAGCCTCAATAAACCGATTGAAGGCTCACTGAATCATGTTTTAACATTGTGAACTGACGCCGGTCGTGCGCATCCCCTCTCCCTGCCCCAGGAGGCGACATGCAGCTTGGTAAGAAGATCCGTGACCTCCGCCTTCGTCGCGGGCTGACCGTGCAGCAGCTCGCGGAAGCCACCGGCCTCTCGAAAGGCTTCATCAGCCAGGTCGAGAACAGCCGCACCTCTCCGTCCCTCGCCACGCTCCAGGATCTGGCCCGCGCGCTCGAGACCTCGGTGGCCTACCTCGTCGTCGAGGAGGAACAGGCGCCGCACGTCGTCCGGGCCGGCGACCGGCCCCGGCTGCTGGTGGGCGGCAACGCCGGCCAGGTCGAAGTGCTCTCGGCGCTGCCGAGGCGCAACCTCGAGCTGGTCGTGGCCGAGCTCGGCCCGGGACAGACCGCCGGCGACAAGCGTCACTATCACCACGGCGAGGAAGTTCTCCTGTGTCTCGAAGGCCGCGTCCACCTGGCGTGCGGCGAGCACACGCTGACGCTCGAGCCCGGCGACTCCTGCCACTACGATGGCCGGGTTCCGCATGCCCTGGAGAACGCCGGCCCCGAACCCGCCCGGGTGCTCATCGCCATGACGCCCGCGGCGTTCGAACCCGCGCCGCGCCCGCGCGGCGGCCAGCCGTACACCTTCGACTCGGAGATCGCCTTCGGATCGGCGACGCGCACCTGAGCCCCGCGTCCTTTCGCGGCGGTGAACGGCGGCTCGACGCGAGCCGCCGTTCCGCGTTTCGTGCGCGGGCCTGCTCCCCGGCCCGTCGGGAGTCCTTCCGTCCATGATGTCACCGCGCGCCGCCCTTGCGGACTTCCTCGACGCCGCCCGTGCCTTCTCGCGGCCGGCGCGCATCTACCTGCTCGCCGAGTTCCTCGTGTGGAGCGCGCAGGGCGTTTTCGGCGTGCTCTTCAACCTGTATCTGGTCGAGGCCGGCTACCCGGAGAGCTTCGTGGGCAAGGCGCTTTCCATGAACGCGCTCGGGCTGGTGGTCGCCGCGTTGCCGGCCGGAGCCCTCGCCGAGCGCTGGGGACGCCGGCGCAGCCTCGTGCTCGGCGCGACGCTCGAGGGGATCGGCCACCTGTTGCGCGCGACGCTGACCGATCCGGCGTCGATTCTCGCGACCGGCTTCGTCATCGGCGCGGGACAGGCGCTCTTCCAGATCGCGGCGGCGCCGTTCCTGACCGAGCATTCGAGCCCGCGCGAGCGCACGCACCTGTTCAGCACGTTCTTCGCCAGTGCGCTGCTGGCCGGCGTGCTCGGCAGCGCGATCGGAGGCGTGATCCCGAGGATCGTGCACGCGATCCTTCCCGCGACGCCGCTGCTCGGGGCGTACCGCGTCGGGCTGCTCGCGGGCGCGGCACTCGCGCTCTCGACGCTGATCCCGCTCGCCGGCCTGCGCGGGATCGTCGAGCGGCCGCTGACGCACGGCCAGGCCCCTCCGACCCGCGAGGAGTGGGCCCGACTCCGCCCGATCGCGATCAACTCGGGGCTGATCGGCATGGGCGCCGGGCTGGTCATTCCGTTCATGAACCTCTACTTCAAGGACCGCTTCGCCTGCTCTAGCGGGCAGATCGGCGCGTTCTTCTCGGTCGCGCAGGTCTTCACCGCCGCCGCCTCGTTGATCGGGCCGGCCCTCGCGCGACGCTTCGGCAAGCTGAGGACGGCCCTCTGTTCGGAGCTGCTGTCGCTGCCGTTCCTCGTCACGCTGGGCGCCGAGCGTCACCTGCCGGTCGCGGTCGGCTCCTTCTGGCTGCGCGCGACGTTCATGCAGGCGGCCACGCCGCTGCTGCAGACCTTCGTCATGGAGGCGATGCCGACGGCGCTGCGGGCGCGGGCGACGACGACGATCAACCTGGTCTGGAACATCGGCTGGGGCATCAGCGCGGTCGCGGCCGGCGTGGTGATCGAGCATTTCGGCTACGCGACCCCGTTCTACCTGACCGCGGTCCTCTACTTCATCGCCGCGACGACGTTCTGGCTGGCCTTCCGCAACGTGCCCGAGTCGGACGCCGGAGTGCGGTTGAGCGAGGAGGCGAAGGGCCTGAGGGCCGACGGGCCGCGCGGCGACTGACGGCATTCGAGATTTCGCTGCGCGCCATCCGCCGCGAAGCGTTACGCTGCGCGCGCCGCCATCCGACGGCGGCCAGGGAGGTCCCATGAAGCGACTGCTGTTCCTCGTCTTCCTCGTGGCCGTCGTGTGGTACGGCTGGAACCATCGCGGCGGTCTGCTCACCGGCAACACCGACTCCGAGGCCGTGCTCGTCAACGAAGGCACGCGCGAGATGCTGCGCGTCCGGCTCACCGTGGACGGCAGGACCTACGTCCGTGACGAAATCGCTCCCGGCGCGCGGACCACGATCCCCATCGCGGTCTCCCGCACCTCCGACTTCCGCCTGCGCTGGGAGTGGAAGGGTCTCGAGGGCGCTCCCGACTGGCGCGGGGGCGAGATCGCCCCGGGCCCGCCGCGGTCGCGCTGCACGATCACGATGTACGACGACAACGATCCGGCGGTCGCCTGCGTCCCGATGCCGACCGCGGGGCAGGCCACGCCGGGCGGGCCGCAGTCGCCCTGAGATCGCCCGCCCCGCCGCGGCGTCAGGCGACGCCGGTCGCGGCGGCCGCGGGCGCGGGCGCGTCGAGACCCTGCCGCTTGATCTTGCCGGTCGTCGTCTTGGGGAACTCGCCGCGGCGCACGATCACGCGTTTGACGTGCTTGTAGGCCGCGAGCGGAGCGCAGCGCGCCTGCACGTCCGCCCGCAGCGTCGCCTCGACGAACGCCTCGTCGCAGGTCCTGCCCTGCGAGCGCGCGAGCAGTTCGAGTTCGGTCAGGTTCGGGTAGATGTGCGCGTGGACCTCCTCGCGCTCGCCCCGCGCGTCGCGCCCGCCGACCACGACGACCTCTAGAACGTAGGGACTGTTCGCGAGCATGACCTCGACTTCCTCGGGGTAGATCTTCTTGCCCGCCGCGGTCGCGATCATGTTCTTGAGCCGTCCGGTGATGCGCACGCGCCCGTCGGGCAGGAAGCGTCCGAGGTCGCCGGTGTAGAACCAGCCGTCGCGCAGCACCTCGGCGGTCGCGGCCGGATTGCCGTAGTAGCCGAGCATCACGTTCGGCCCGCGCACGGCGATCTCGCCGTTGCCGTCGGCGTCGGGATGGTCGATGCGCACTTCGACGCCGACGAGCGGCCAGCCCACGCCGCCCGGACGCGACTTGCGCGGCAGGTTGAGGCAGGTCACCGGGGAGGTTTCGGTCAGGCCGTAGCCTTCGAGCATCGTCCAGCCGAGGTCGGTGAAGCCCCAGAAGACGTGCGGCGCGAGCGGCGCCGCTCCGCAGGCGAAGATCCGGACGTGCCCCAGCCCCGACTTGTCGCGCAACGATCGCAGCAGCGGCCCGCCGACGCGCGCTCCCGTGAGCATGCGCACCGCCCGCGTCACGCCGAGCAGCGTGTGGACGAGCAGCCGCGAGGCCAGAGGCGCCTCGGCGATGCGCTTGTGGATCGCGGACAGCAGCTTTTCGTAGAGCAGCGGGACGGCGACGAAGATCGTCGCGCAACTGGTGCGCATGTCCTCGCGCAGCTGCTTCGAATCGAGGCCGCGCGCGTAACACACCGCGCCGCCGGTCCGCAGCGAGCACAGGAAGCCGATCGTGCACTCGAACGTGTGGTGCATCGGCAGCACGCTCAGCATCCGGTCGCCCGGACCGCAGTCGATCGTGCGCGCGACCCCCTCGGCGTTGGAGAGCAGGTTGCCGTGCGACAGCATGACGCCCTTCGCCTGCCCGGTCGTGCCCGACGTGAAGATGATGACCGCCAGGTCGTGCGCCTGGGCGGACGGCTCGTGCGCCGGTGCGCCCGCGAACTCGCGCTGCGCCTCGCTCCACGAGGCGAGGCCCGGCAGGTCGTCGAGCCCGACGAGGCGCAGCGAACCCAGTCGTCCCTCGCGCACGGCCGAGAGCACCGGGTGCAGCCGCGCGCTCACCACCGCGAACTCGGCGCCGGCGGTCGCCAGGATCTCGCCCACCTCCTGCTCGCGAAGCGCGGCATCGAGCGGCACGACCACGGCCCCGAGCTCGAGGATGGCCATGTACGCGAGCCCCCACTCGGGCCGGTTCTCGCTCTGCAGTCCGACCCGGTCGCCGGCACGGACGCCTTCGCGCGCGAGCAGGGCCGCGAACGCGTGGGTGGCCGCGGCCGCCTGCCGGAACGAGTAGCCCGTCCAGGCCGCGCCGTCCCAGCGCAGCACGAACGGCGCATCGCCGTACTGACGGGAGGCGTACTCGACCAGCTGCGGAAGCAGGCGGACGACCGGGGTGGGCGCAGCGGATTTCACGGACTTCATCGCCATCGAACCTAGGCGGCCCGGCCGGACCGGGTCAAGGCCGGCGGCGCGCGACCACGAGGTGCGCGAGCACCTCGCGCGGATCGAAGAACAGCCGGTCCAGCCCCTCGCACACGAGCTGGATCACGATGTACAGCAGCCGCACCGGGACCTCGGTCACGACGCGCAGCGGTCCGCGATTGAGACGGTTCAGCGCCGCGATCGAGCTCAGCCCGACCCGCGCCCACAGGCCCCCGACCGGGATGTACTCGACGGGCTCGAATCCGCCGCGGCGCAGCAGGTACTCGGCGCCGTAGCGCGTGAAGCGGAAGAAGTCCCACGGTTCGTCGTGGAGCGGCACCATCTGGGTGAACTCCAGGATCAGCGTGCCGCCGGGGCGCAGCACGCGGTGCGCCTCCTCGATCATCCTCGCCGGCTCGGGCAGGTAGGTGAGCATCGAGAAGCCGACGACGGTGTCGAACGAGCCGTCCCGGAACGGCTGCGCCTCGGCGCGCGCGAACGCGTCCAGCCGGGCGTCGGAGAGGTAACGGGACTTCGACAGGTCCGTGCCCCAATAGCGGCGCACGTGCCCGGTGAACAGCGGGGCGAACGGCTTCGCGCCGCAGCCCATGTCGAGCAGGTCGCCGCGCGCGTGCGGGCGCGCGCGTTCGATCGCCGAGAGGAGCTTGTGGTTCGCGAGCCAGTTGAACTTCCAGAAGGTCCAGCGGCCCGTCGGGCCGCCGGTCAGCCTCCGCCACCCACCGTTCATGCCCGCTCCCATTCGATCAGGTGCTCCCCGGGTTGCACCCGGGCCTCGATCCTTCCGGCCTCGAATCGAACTCCGCCCTCGGTCGCGCCCGCGCCATGGACGGGCGGGCGAAGCCGCGCCCCGCCCGCGCCGGCCGGCGCCGGAAAACGCAGCGGCTCGAGCGGCGCACCGTAATGGCGAAGCAGCGCGCCGCGCGAACCGAGCTCGCGCAGCGACCAGCTCCGCTCGACGAGCGAACGCACCTCGGCGTCCGTGAGGAAGATCGCGCCGTCGGACACCAGGGCCGTGAGCAGGCCGGCCAGCGCCTCGCGCCCCGCCCGGGACCACGCCTCGTCGAGGTGCGCGTAGTTGAGCCGGTGGGTGCTGAGCACCGCGGGCTGGCCGCGGCGCCACGCTTCGCGCGCGGCGCGGTGGGCGGCGTCGGCGCCGAGCCGCCCGGCGGATCGCGCGTCGCCTCGCGGCTCGAACGCGATTCGCGGCGGCAGGTAGAAGCGTGCGCCCGCGAAGTGCGGAAAGCGCGGCTTCAGGATCTGCCGGCGCAGGCCGGCGAGCGGCCGGCCGTCCTGCTCGGACTTGCCCTGCAGCGTGTTCAGCCCGAGCGTTTCCGCTTCGGACTCGAGCCAGTCGTCGAAGCGGTAGTCCGGCGGGCAGAACGACGTGGGCCTGCGTCCGAACAGCTGCTCGAAACGCCGGACGGCCTCGCGCAGGCCGCGCGCGCGAACCTCGCGCGGCTCCCCGGCGCCGAACTCGCCGCCCGCTTCCGCCGCCGCGCAAATGGGACTGCGCTGCGCGAGCGCCGCACGGGCGTCGTGCTCTCCGCGCCGCAGCGCGGCGAGCCAAGCCGTGAGCGGCAGATGATGAAGGCCGTGCAGCTCGGGCCACCACACCCCCTGCTCGCAGGCGCGCCGCACCGCGGCGAGCAACCCGGGGCGTTCCCAGCGACCGCCGGCGTCGCCGAAACCGACGAGCGGAGGCTCGGCGGACTCGGGCGCCTCCGGGGCGAGCTTCTCGAAGTCGGGCGAGGCGACGATCGTGTTCGCCTGCAGGACTGGAGGCAGGCCGTCGCCGCCGCGGACCTGCAGCAGCACCGCGGCCAGCTCGGCGACGTCGCGCGCGCTCTCGAGCGTCGAGCGCCCGTAACGCAATCCGGCCTCGCTGCGGAACGCCGGCTGGTCCGCGAGCACGCGATGCGCCTGATCGTCCGGAACCCAGCCGCACAGGCCCCAGTCGTCGCTCTCGATCACCACCGACCTCAGGCGGCACCAGTCCAGATTCACGCGAGGCTCCCGGGCGAGTCGTCGGCGAAAAGCGCCCGGGAACTATACCGCACGCGCGTTGACCTTCGCGCGCGGCGTGTGCCACCGTGCCCCGCCATGCGCACGTACGCCACGCGGACTTCGCGCTCGTGGCTCGCGGGCACGGTGATCTTCCTCGTCCTCTTCTGGCTCGTGGATCTCGCGGGGCTCCGTGCGGGCGTGCCCGATCCGCTCGACGACTCCTGGGAGTACGGCGCCGTCGCGCGCTCGCTGCTTGCCGGACACGGTTTCCACACGCCGGTCGTGCATCCGCCGCTCTGGAGTCTGCGCGACGCTTCGGGCAGCGTGCCGGTGCTGGTGCACGGGCCGCTCGTTCCGGTGCTGCTCGCGCCGCTGGTCGCGATCGCGGGTCCGGGCGCGCTCGACCATCTCGCCTGGCTCGCCGCCCTGTTCGCGGTGCTCGCCGCGCTTGCGCTGCGCCGCCTCGGCGAGCGCTGGCATACGCCGCCGACCGGCACGGCGGCGGCGCTCGCGTTCACGCTCTCGCCGCTGACGCTGCGCGCGGTCCATCACGATCTCGCGCTGGTGCTCGGCGCCTGGCTGCTCGCGCTGGCGCTCGAACAACTCGCCCGCACGCGCCCGCGAGGGCTGCGGGCCGGGCTCGCGCTCGGCGCAGGTCTGCTCGTGCGCCCCGAGTTCCTGCTCGCGCTGCCGCTGCTCGCGCTGCTCGCCGGTCCCGCGCGCAGGCGCTTCGTGCTCGTCGCCCTCGCGCCGCTGCTGCCGTGGATGTGGCACGGGTGGATGCATGCCGGCTCGCCTTTGTTCAATCTCTCGGGTTACCTGCTGGTCGGCTACTGGGGAGCGCGGCCCGAGATTTCGGTGATGCGCGACTTCGCGATTCCGCCGCGGGCCTGGCCGCAGGTTCTCGTGGACTCGCTGGCGGGCCTGCCGGGCAAGTGGCTCGTGTTCTTCCCGCGCGCGCTCAAGCGGGTGCTGCTCTCGCCCTCGGACTTCACGGGCTGGCTGGCGCCGATCGGAGCGCTGCTCGCCCTGCAGGCTCCTGCGAGCCGGGTGCTCGCGATGGTGGCGGCCGCGCTCGCGATGCTGCCGCTCGCGATCATGACCGTGACGCTGCCCGACCCGCGCTACGTCGTGCCCTTCCTGCCCGTGTTCGCGCTCGGCGCCGCGCGCGGCGCCGCCGAGCTCGTGGACTGGCTGCCGCCGCGGTACCGCGGGCCGAGAGCCTGGATGACGGTCCTGACGCTGCTGCTCGGCGTGAGCGAGCTGCCCGCGCTCGCCGGCGGCTGGCGGGAAGGCGCGGCGGCGCGCGCGCGCCTCGCCCGCGAACGGTCGGCGCTCGCCTCGCTGCCGGCGGCCATGCCCGGGGGCAACCCGGTCTTCTCCGACACCCCGGACTTCGTGGCGTGGACGCTCCGCCGGCCGGCGCTGTGGGTGACGCGCGAGGAATACGCGGCGCTGCCCGAGGCGTCGGACTCCTCGTCGGCGCCAGCGGACCGGCCGGCGAGGCGGCCGGGCGACGTGCTGTGGTTCCATGCCGCGGACGGTCGAGGCGCTCCGCTCGACTCCGTGACGACCGCGTCACCCGCGGAACCGGACGCCGCCCTCTCGCAGGCGCCGGCCCCTGTCCCCCCGCCGACGCGCCCGAAGCGGGCGCCGAAGCGCGCGACGAAACGTTAACCACTCCCCCGCGCCGACCGCTAGACTTCGCGCGTGCGTCCCGCCTTCCCCCGCCTCGTGCTTCCGGTCGCCCTCGCGGCGGCCTGCCTGCCCGCCTTCGCGGCGCCCCTGCCCTGGCCGCACGTGTCCCGGGGCGCCGGACGCGGATTCGACCCGGCGGCCCCGCCCGTGGCCGGTCCGCTGGCCGCGATTCCGTCGCAGGCCGACCCGGGTGCGTGCGGCACGCGCCTCGAGTCTTCGTTCGAGCTGGCCGTGCGCCGCGCCGGTGAATCGCTCGCCGCTCCGCAGCCGACGCCGCACAGCGCCGACACGGCGGGCATCGCCGTGCTCGAGGACGATGGGACCTTCTTCTACACGGACAAGGGCAGCCACAACGTCCTCGACGTCGCGGCGATGACGCAGGCTTTCTATCGAACGCACGACGATTCGGTGGAGTTCCTGGCCGTGTACCTCGCCAGCGGCCTCGACCAGTGGCTCGGCTCTCCGACGGCGCTCGCGGCGGCCTGGGTGGTCCGCAACAACACCGACGGCATCGGGCTTTCGCGCTTCGATCTCGGCGCGTCGTTCGGCAGCCCTTCGCGCCTCGAGACGGTCATGACGATGAACGGGCTGCACCGCTACCCCGAGGACCCGGACGAGGTGCCGCCCGGCGACACGTTCAACGCGGTCGGCTTTCTCGCGCACGAGTTCGGTCACCGCTGGCTCGCCTACACCTGGCTCGACTCGGCCGGAACGCCCGCGCCGTCGCTGCTCGGGCGCGACCGGCAGCACTGGAACTTCTTCTTCGACTCCGACTCCTCGTTCATGGAGGGCTGCGACTGGACGAGGGTCGGTGGCGATTCGTTCGTGACGACGGGCGCGACCACGACGTGGGGGGCGCTCGACCAGTACCTCATGGGCCTGCGTCCGCGGAGCGAAGTGGAGTCGCTGCTCGTCGTCAACGAACCGTCCGGGATGAACCCGCCAGGCGACTACGTGCCATGGAGCATCCCCGGGGTCGGCATCGGCTGCCACGGCCGGGCGACGCTCTGGACGCTGGACGACCTCGAGCGGCTGAACGGTCCGCGCCTGCCGGCGTCCGCGCAGTCGCCGCACGCGTGGCGTGTCGCCTTCGTGCTCGTCGTGCCGCGCGGAACGGACGCCACCGCCGCCGACCTCGCCAAGCTCGGAGCGCTGCGGGCGCGCTTTCCCTCGCTCGTCGTCGAGGCCACCGCCGGGCGCGGGTCGGTGGACGTGCGGCTGCCCTCGCGCGAGGGGCGGCTCGTGATCGCGCACGAGCCCCTCGCCGACACCGAGGACGCGTCCGCGCCGCGCCCGGTGGTCGCGCGCGTCGCGCGCGAGGGCGGCGCGCTCGCGCTCGCCGCGCCGCCTTCGGTCGCGCTGCACTGGCGGGCGGGCGCCGGCGGCCCGTTCACGACGTCGCCGATGGCTCCCGCCGGAGCCGACTCGTTCTCGGCGGTGATCCCGGCCACGTCCGGAGAGGTCGAATACTGGATCTCGGCCGACGCCGGCAGTCCCGCGCTCGCGGCGCAGTCCCCCGCGGGGGGCGGTGCCGCGCCGCTCGCGTACTTCTGCGGGCCCGACCTCACGCCCCCGACCCTCGCGCACGTGCCCGTGCCGGCGCAGGCCGACACGCGCATGCCGCAGGCGATGCTCGCGCGCGTGACGGACAACCTCGGCGTGGATTCGGTCTGGTGCGAGGTCGCGGCGGACGGCGGCCCCGTCGCCGCCGTGCCGGTGACGCACGCGGGCGGCGACTCGTTCGTCGTCTCGCTCGGGGCGGGGCTCGGCAACGGTCACCGCGTCGCCTACCGCTTCGCCGCCCGCGACCGTTCGCAGGCCGGCAACGTCGGCTACTCCAACGCTTCGTTCGACACCCTGCGCATCGTGCGCGACATCCTCGACGACTTCGAGAATCCGAGCGGTTACTTCCACCTGTCGGCGATCTGGTCCATGCGCGACCCGTGGGCCCCGGACACGTATCGCTCGTCACCCGAGGGCGGCACGGCGTGGCATTTCGGGGCGCCGGGGGGACTGCCCTATCCGCCGCACTCCGACGCCATCCTCTACCTGCCGTGGACGTACGGTATCGAGCCGGGGGCGAGTCTGCGGTTCGACGAGTGGCACGACTTCGAACAGCAGGACGCGGGCAACGCCTGGGACGGATTTCGCGTCGAGGTCCAGCCATGGGGCTCGACGGCGACGCTGCCCGCGAACCCGGTGCCCGGCTACACGCACGTCATGCAGTCGGGTTCGCTCTCCATCCCGCGATTCGAGGCCTGCTGGAGCGGACGGAGCTCCGGGTGGGTGCAGCGTTCGGTGGATCTCTCGCCGTTCGCGCCCGGCCCGGCGCGCGCGCTGGTGCGGGCGTGCGCCGACGACTGGATCGGCGGCGCCGGGCTGTGGATCGATCGCGTGCGCGTCCATCATCCCGGCCAGGCCGCCGCGGACGTGCCGCACGGGAGCGGCGCCGTCTCGTGCGGGCGCGCCTGGCCGAACCCGACGCGCGGCGCGCTGCGCCTGCCGCTCGCGCTCGCGCAGGGTGCGCCCGTGGACTGGGCGTTGCACGATGTCCAGGGCCGGCGCGTCGCCACGCTCTGGCGCGGCGGGCTCGAACCGGGCGCGAGCGACCTGGTCGCCGCCGTCCCCGCGGCGCTCGCCCCGGGACTCTATTTCGCGACGGTGCGCGTCGCCGGGCGCGAAATCTCGACGCAGCGCGTCACGGTCCTGCGCTGACCCGGGGCTCCACTACTCGTAGCGGAGCGATTCGATGACGTCGAGATCCGCGGCGCGCTTGGCCGGGTAGAAGCCGAAGAACACGCCCACCGCCGAGGCGAAGCCCAGCGCCAGCACCACGACCTGCGGCTCCACCTGCGTCGGCCAGCGGGCGAGGTTCGTGATGGCGGTCGAGGCGGCGATGCCGAACGTCACGCCGAGGGCGCCGCCCGCGAGCGACAGGAACATCGCCTCGGCCAGGAACTGGAGCAGGATGTCCTGCTTCTTCGCGCCGATCGCGCGGCGGATGCCGATCTCGCGCGTCCGCTCGGTCACCGAGACGAGCATGATGTTCATGATGCCGATGCCGCCGACCAGCAGCGAGACGGCCGCGACGCTGGCGAGCAGCGTGGTCATGACCTTGCTGGTGGACTCGGCCGTGCTCGCGATGTCGAGCTGGGTGTAGATGAAGAAGTCGTCGTCCGTGCCCGGCCGGATGCGGTGCCGCTGGCGCAGCAGCTCGGTGATCTGCGTGCGGGCGTCCTCGACCTGCGATTCGCTGACCGCCGAGACGATGATCGCGTTCAGGTGCGTGACGCCGAGCAGCCGGCTCTGCACGGTCGTCCACGGGGCGAGCACGACGTCGTCCTGATCGCCGCCCATGCCCTGTCCGCCCTTGTGGCTCAACACGCCGACGATGCGGAAGGGAACGTCCTTGATGCGGAGCATGCTGCCGACCGGGTCCACGGAGCCGAACAGCTGGTCGCGCACCTTGGTGCCGATGACGCAGACCTTGGCCGAGCCGCGCACGTCGGAGTCGGTGAACATCGCACCGTCCTCGACCGGCCACTGGCGGATGTCCACGAACTCGGGAGCGACGCCCTGGACGTTCGTGCCCCAGTTCATGTTCCCGTAAACGATCTGCACGCCGCGCTGGACCAGCGGGGAGACCGCCGCGACCGCCGGACACTCCCGGCGGATCGCCACGGCGTCGTCCGGCATCAGCGTCGTGTTGCCGCCCATGCCCATGCGCACGCCGCCTGCCGAAATCGTGCCGGGCCGGACGGTCATCACGTTCGCGCCGAGCGAGCGGATCTGCCGCTGGACCGCGGCCCGCGCGCCCTGCCCGATGGCGAGCGTGGCGATGACCGCGGCGACGCCGATGACGATGCCGAGCACCGTGAGCGCGGCGCGCATGCGGTTGCGCGTCAGCGCCTGGAGCCCGAGCTGCGCCAGCATCGGCAGGTTCATCGGCGGCCACCCGGACGCGGTCCGAAGCGCGGTCCGCCCATTCCGGCCGGAGGCTGCAGGTCCTGTCCGCGATCGGACTGGACCAGCTCGATCCCGGTCACGACGAGGTCGCCTTCCTTGAGGTTGTCGCCCCGCACCTCGGTCATGGTGCCATCGGTGATGCCGGTCATGACACGCACCTCGACCGGCTTGCCGGCCTGCAGCAGATAGACCTTTCCGGGACGGTACTCGGGAGCGGGACCGCTCCCCGGCGCGCCCGCGAAATTGCGCCCGCCCGTCAGCCCCTTCGCCCAGGGTCGCGCGCCGGCGCTCTCGCCCCCGCTCGCTGCGCGTGCCGGGCCACCACCGTGAACCGCGGACGCCGAGTCCCGCACCGCCGCCGGGCGTCCGCCCGCGCGGCCCGCGCCCGTGGTTCCGGAGCCGCCCCGGCCCTGCGCGTACGCAGGCGGCGCGATGCGATCGAGCAGCCACGAGAAGCTCCGGCGCATCGCGCCATTCCCGGTTCCTCCACCCCCTCCGCCCCCCCAGCCACCCGCCCCGCTCCCACCACCGCCCGGCAGCCGGAACCGCAGCGCCGCGTTCGGCACCTTGAGCACGTCCTTGCGCGAAGCCACCGTGACGGTGACGTTCGCGGTCATGCCGGGGCGGAGCTGCAGCGCGTCGTTGCGCGTCGCGATGACCGTCGTGTAGGTGACGACGTTCTGGTCGGTGATGGGCTCGAGGCGGACCTGCGAGACCTTGCCCTCGAACTCCTGGTCCGGAAACGCGTCCACGTTGAACGCCACCGGCAGCCCGGGACGGATGCGGCCGATATCGGCCTCGTCAATGCTGGTTTCGACCTGCATCTGCGTCAGGTCGTTCGCGATCACGAACAGTTTGGGCGCCTGCAGGCTGGCCGCGACCGTCTGTCCCACGTCGATCGAGCGCGAGATGACCACGCCGTCGATGGGCGCGCGGATGGTCGTGTTGTTCAGGTCCACCTGCGCCGACTGAAGCTGCGCCTGCGCCTGCTTGACGTCCGCCTGCCGCTGTTCGACCGCGACCTCGGCGGCCTCGACGTCGGCCTGCGAGATGTAGTTGTCGTGCACGAGTTCCTGCGCGCGGGCCAGCTGGCGCTTGCCGTCCTTGAGCGCGGCGTCGGCCCTGGCGAGCGCGGCCTCGGCCTGCGCAAGCCGGGCCTTGAAGGCGGACGGATCGATCGTGCACAGCACCTGCCCGGCCTTCACGCGCGAGTTGTAGTCCACGTACAGCTTGTTCAGCGTCCCGCTCACCTGGCTGCCGACCTCGACCTGCATGACCGGGTTGACCGTGCCGGTGGCCGAAACTGTGGCGGTGACGTCGCCGCGCTCGACGGCGGCCGTCCGGTACTTGGGGGCGGCGGGTTTCTGGCGCGCGCGCACGACCCACACGGCGGCCACCACGACGATCGCGGCGAGGCCGAGGACAGCCCAGCGGTTCAGTTTCACGTCGGCTCCTGGGGTGGGCGGTCGAACCCGGCCGGCGCGTGCGAGTCCGGGCCTGTGAGGCCCGACGGGACGGCCCTGCTTCGCCGCTTCGTGAAGATGGACGCACGATAGTAGCGGTCCGTTCCACGGGCCAGCGCCGCGTGCGAACGAACGCCCGCGCGCGCCGCACGAGCGCGGCCGCATCGCGGCCCGGCCGGCTTCTTTGACCGGGCCATGACCTGAAGTAGCTTCCGTTCCTTATGGGAGGCGCCGTGGCGGAACGACGAACCGAACGCACGCGAGGGATCGCCTTCGTCCTGGCGGGCACGCTCGTGCTCAACCTGCTGGTCGCCGTCGCCAAGCTCGTCTACGGCCGCCGCTCGGGAGCGCTGGGCATCCAGGCCGACGGGCTGAACTCGCTGCTCGACAGCATGTCGAACGTGATCGGGCTGGTGAGCATCATGGTCGCCTCGCGCCCGCCGGACGCGAACCATCCCTACGGCCACCGCAAGTTCGAGACCTTCGCGGCCCTGGCCGTGGCGATGATGATGCTGGTCGGCTGCTTCGAGATCGCCACCACCGCGATCGACCGCCTGAATCACCCGGTCGTTCCGCGGGTCACCGCGACGGGCTTCTACCTGCTGCTCGCGACGATGGCGATCAATCTGGTCGTCACGCTCGTCGAGCGCAGGGCGGGACGCGCGCTGCAGAGCGAGTTGCTGATCGCCGACGCCGCGCACACCGGCAGCGACCTGCTCGCCACCGCGCTCGTGCTCGCCAGCCTGTTCGCGATCCGGCTCGGCTGGGCCTGGGCCGACATGGTCGCGGCCGCGGTGGTCGTCGTGCTCGTGCTGCGCGCCGGCTTCGGCGTCCTGCAGGGCACGCTTTCGACGCTGTCGGACGAGCGACGGGTCGAGCCGGGGCTCGTCGAGGCCGAAGCGGTGCAGGAGGAGGGCGTCCTCGAGGTGCACAACGTCCGCAGCCGCGGTCCGCTCGACGACGTGCACGTGGACCTGCACGTGCTGGTGGACCCGCGCATGCCGATCGCCGACGCGCACGCGATCGGCCACCGCGTCGAGGACCGGCTTCGCGCCCGCTGGCCCGGCTTCACCGACGTCGTCGTGCACGTCGAGCCGGCGCTGCCGGGCGAGCGCGCCCGGGGGCGCGAAGGCGGAGGGCTGAGGGCCGAGAGCTAGGTGCAGTTTGCGAACGCCACCCGCAGATAGCGTTCGATGAAGGACAGGTCAGCCATCGCGAGGAAGTTCACCGCCAGTTTCTCGAACCGGGTGCCGAGCCGACGGCACTCCTTGAGCCAGCACGCGGCCCGGAACAGGCGCCGTTGACTTCGTGCAATGCAAGGCGGCAATTGCGGCTCCTCTCGATTTTCCGTGGAGCGCGCGCCTGAGTTGACGGCGTAGGCGCTCCGGTTCATCCATGGCTCTTCTTCGACCAAGAAGGAGGAACCAGAGGGATGAACCAGGAGCGGGACGATCTTGTCGCGACGTATCTCGGGTTGCAAGGGTTCGAAGTGGTTGGCGTCGTGCAGACGAGGCATCCGCGCCGAGGCCGGGTGAAGGTGGTCCGGATCGAGCGGCGCTCGGGTCAGCACGAGTGTTCGGGCTGCGGGCGGCGGCACGAACGGGGACTGTTCACGGAGCCGGCGCCGATCTGGCTGCGGGACTGCTCGCTCGGCGACGTGGAGACGTACCTGGAGGTGCAGCCGGTGCGACTGGCGTGCTGTGGCGGGACGCGGGTGGAGCGATTGCCGTTCGCGATGCCGGGTTTCCGGATGACGCGCCGATTCTTCGAGCGCCTGGCGGCGTTGTGCACACGGTTGCCGGTCTCGGCGGTGGCGAGGATGGCGAGCCTGGCGTGGGAGACGGTGGCGCGGGTCGACGGCCGGGCGATCGCGCTGGCACTCGGGGACCGCACCGCAGCGCTGGCCGAACTGCGCTGGATCAGCATCGACGAAGTCTCGCGCACCGGCGGCCGGGAGTACTTCACGATCGTGACCGACCTCGAGACCGGGCGCGTCGTCTGGATCGGCGACGGCAAGGGGCGCCGTGGCCTGCTGCCGCTGCTGCGCGCGCTGGGCGCGAAGGGTCGCCGTCGCCTGCGCGGCGTGGTGAGCGATCTGGGCTACCTGCGGATCCTCGTCGCGCGGTTGCCGCACGCGGTGCACATCCTCGACCGCTTCCACATCGTGAAGTGGGTCAACCGGGCGCTGGACGATCTGCGTCGGCGGCTGTTCTCGGCCGCCCCGCGCGATGAACTCGGGCGGACCCTGAAGGTCAAGAAGTGGCTGCTGCTGTCGGCGCGGGAGAACCTCGGGGCTCGCGACAAGCTCGTGCTCGGGCGGCTCGTCGAGCTCAACCAACCGCTCTACCGCGGCGACCTGCTCAAGGAGCAGCTGCGCGCGATCCTGCGGCATCCGTGGCGCTACTTCGGCGTGCTGCGCGAGCGGCTGCAGGACTGGATCCTCGCCGTGTTCGACGCCGCACTGCCCGAATTCCGCACGGTTGCGAACCGGCTCGCCTCTCATCTCGACGCGGTCATCGCCGGCCACCAGCACGACGTGCCCCCTCGGGCTGGCCGAGTCACGCAACAGCCAGATCGCGGCGCTACGCTTCCAGGCCCGCGGCTACCGCGACGCCGAGTACTTCAAGCTCAAGATCCTCCAGCGCTGCGGGCTGCCCCACAACCCTTGGGCGAGGATCACGCTGTGACCGCATCAGCACGGAAAGTCGAGAGGAGCCAGAAAAACCGAACATGGGGTGTAATGCCCGGATTAGCGGATATCCTGTGGACAACCCTCCGGACCGATCCTTCTCGAGGATGAATCCCGGGCTGATGGTGAGCCTCCTCGCGCCGAAGTTAGACGAACAATCGGCGCTGGAGCACAACGCTTATCGTCCCGACCGCTGCGCCGATTGGGATCGCCGTGGCCAACATCCCGGCGAGCGCCATGATCCCGATCACGCCGTCGCCCTGACCAAAGCCGCGGACCAACATGGTCAGGATCACAGACACGATGGGCACGAGGAAGACCAAGGCGGCGCAGAGCGCACCGACGAGGGCACCCCGGATCAGCCCGACGTCCCGCCGCCGGCCAATCAGCCACCACCACGTGGGCATCGTGATAAGCACGACGATCATCACGTTGATCCAAGCCCCGCGCGGGTCCATCCACCCGAGAGCCACACCGACGCCGACGATCGACACGACGAACATCAACGCGGCGCACCAGGTCGTCCGAATCACTGCGAGCATGTTCTCTCCTGCGTCGGCAGCGTAGTCCACGCACCCAGATGGGCGAACCGTCTCAGTAGCCCAACAGACATCGATGTCAGACTACCGCACGGAGATGGTCGTTCGCCGAGTATTGTTTGTGAGGTCGCTCGCGTACGGTTCATCGTAGGAGGTGAGCGTCAACTGCACGATATAGTTGAGCGCCTGGGCAGTGTACAAGTCGAGACTTCATCTGACAGCGTCGGATGGTTTCGGTGTCCGCCGCGTGGTCACGCGACGAGCATCTTCTCCTTCGCGAGCGCGGCACGCTGTCCAAGAACGTCTGCATCGGCGTCTTGCCGTAGCACCAGCGGCCCTGGTGGGTGCGCTCCCCGTTGTAGTCGTTGAGCCACGCGTCGAGGTCGGCCTGCAGGCCCGCGAGCGACGTGTAGAGCTTCTTGCGGAACGCCACCCGGTAGAACTCGTTGAGCACCGTCTTGTGGAACCGCTCGCAGATGCCGTTCGTCTGCGGGCTCCTCGCCTTGGTGCGGGTGTGGTCGATGTTCTCCACCGCCAGGTACAGCTCGTACTCGTGCGCGTCGGTGCCGCAGAACTCGGTGCCGCGGTCGGTCAGCATCCGCGACAGCGGGATCTCGTGCTCCTCGAATGTCGCGCTTCCGCATCGCGATCTGCCTCCACTGCGGCGGGCTCGACCTCTACCCCGCCTGCGCGTGGTCAGGCGCATGATTCCAGCCACACCATTCTCGGAAGCCCCGAAAAGGGTACGGATGATCCGGAGCGCCTACGCCGTCAACTCAGGTCCAGCGCTCCACGGAAAGTCGAGAGGAGCCCCTTTTCAGCAGCCTGTTAGCTGAGCCCGGGCGCTCAGCGCAGTCCGGCGCGAATCGCGTCCGCCAGCTCTCCGAGCCGGCGGTCGAAGAAGTGACCGGCACCGGGCACGCGCACCAGACGCTTGGGCTCCGCCCACTGCGGCCAGACGCGTTCGAGGTTTTCGGGCCGGCAGACCTCGTCGTCCGTGCCCTGCACGACGAGCTTGGGCGTCGGCAGGGTGCGCATCTCGTCGAACGGCTGCGTGTGAACCGGTGGCGCGACGAGCAGCACGCGCTCGATGTCGGGCTCGGCGGCGAGTCGCGACGCGACCCACGAGCCGAAGGAGAAGCCCGCCGCCCAGCGGCGCGCGGCGGGATGCCGTGCGCGCAGGAACGCGAGTGCGACGCGCGCGTCGGCGAGTTCGCCCTCGCCGCGGTCGAACGCGCCGGCGCTGTGGCCGACCCCGCGAAAGTTGAACCGCAGCACCGCCGCTCCCAGCCCGTGCAGCGTCGCGGCCACGCGGTGCGCGACCTTGTTGTGCATCGTGCCGCCATAGAGCGGATGCGGATGACAGACGACGGCGGTGAGCGCGTGCTCGTGCCCTTCGCGCTCCTGCAGCAGGCCTTCGATCGCCCCCGCCTCGCCGTGCAGAGTCACCGGCAGCAGGCGCGCGTCGTCGGCCGGGGGGGATCCGCTCACGTCCGTGCGGGCTTGAACCGGGCGCGCAGCTTGTCGTGCGTCTCGGCGCTGGTCGTCGCGTAGTTGAGCGCCGCACCGTCGCCCAGCACGAGCACGCACTGCGTGTCGAGCATCCATTCCTCGAGCCCGAGCGGCACGCCCTCGCGGAAGTCGCTCGCCTCCGCGCTCACGCGTCCCGGGAACGCCTCGAACTCGTCGTTCCACTCGTTGCCGATGTACAGCTCGTCGCTTCCGCCGAACAGTCCCACCGAGGCGCAGTGTTCGAGCTCGCCCGGATCGAGCAGCAGCGTGCCGCGGTGTTCGGTCGGGCGGACGCCCTCGGCGCGCAGCCGCCGCCGGATCGCGGGCTCCTCGCCCGGCCGTTCCTGGCCCTCGAGGACCGCGATCGCGGCCAGCTCGAACTCCGGCAGCAGGTCGCCGGCGTCCACCACGTCGGCGACCGACGCCTGGAGTCTTCCGAAGTAGAGTTTCTCGGTCACGGGGCCTCGGGCTTCGGGCGAATCCGCGGGCCGGGCCGGCCGCCCGCGACGCACCGCGCGGCATCTTAGTGGACTTTCGGGGATTCGGCATCCGCGGTTCGGACGCCGCGTGACCGCGGGGATCGCGCGCCGACTTGCGCGGGGTGCGCGGCGTGTCCAGCATGCGGCCCGTGAGTGACCCTTCCACCTCGCGCGAGCAGGACGCCATCGAGTTCGTGCTCGATCTCGGCCGCGCGCTGCACGCGCACGGGCACCCGTCGCACTGGCTCGAGGCCGGTATGGAGCGGGCCTCGGCGCGCCTCGGCCTTCGCGGCCAGTTCTTCACGACCCCCACCTCGATCTTCGCCGCCTTCGGCGAGCAGCAACGCCAGCAGACGCGCCTGCTCCGCGTCGAGCCCGGCGAGCTCCACCTCGAGCGCGTCGAGCAGGTGCTGGCGACGGGCCGCGAGGTGCTCGCCGGCCGTCTCACTCCCGCCGAGGGCTCGCGCCTGCTCGCCACGCAACTCGCCTCGCCGCCGCGCTGGGGAGTCCTCTCGACCACCGTGGCCTTCGCGCTCTCGGGCGCGGCCGCGAGCCGCTTCCTGGGCGGCGGTGCGCCGGAAACCGCGGCGGCGGCCGCGCTCGGCGGCGTGGTGGCGCTGCTCGCCGCGCTGGCGCCGCGCGTCGCGGTCGTCGGGCGGTTGTTCGAGCCGCTGGCCGCCTTCGCCGCCTCCCTGCTCGCCGGGCTGCTGGCCACGCGCGTCCCGCTGTCGGCGTACGTCGCGACCGTCGGCGCGATCCTCGTGCTGCTGCCGGGCCTGACGCTCACGGTCGCGATGGCGGAGCTGTCGTCGCGCCACCTGGTCTCGGGCACCGCGCGGCTGACCGGGGCGGGCGCGCAGTTTCTCGGGCTCGCGTTCGGGGTGGCCATGGGAGCGAGGCTCGCGGCGCTCGCCGCGGGCTCGCCACCGCTCGTCACGCCCGCGCCGCTGCCGATGTGGACCGAGGTGGCCTCGCTCGTGATCGCGCCGCTCGCGTTCACCGTGCTGCTGCGCGCGCGACCCCGGGACTTTCCGTGGCTGCTGGCCGTCGGCGCGGGAGCCTATTACGCGGGCCGCATCGCGACCGCCTACGTCGGAACCGAGCTCGGCGCGTTCACCGGCGCGTTCACCGCGACGGCGCTCAGCAACCTGCTCGCGCGCCGGCGCGGCAGCTCGCCCTCGACGACGCTCGTGCCCTCGATCCTGCTGCTGGTGCCCGGCAGCATCGGCTTTCGCAGCCTGACGATGCTCATGAACCGCGACGTGCTGAGCGGCGTCGAGACGGCGTTCTGGATGTTCGTGACCGCCGCGGCACTCGTCGCCGGCATGCTCATGGCCGGCATCCTCGTCTCGGCGCCGCCCTTCGCGGACGATCCGGCCTGATCGCGCGCCTACGCGCGCGAAGGGTCCGGGCCCGCGGGCCCAGCCTCAGCCGGTCGGCGGCACCGTGAGCACCGGACACCGGACCAGGTGCCGCACGCCGGAGACCGTCGCGCCGTAGACGACGTCGTGAAGGCCGCGATGGCCGTGCGAACCCGTCACGAGCAGGTCCGCCCCGACCTCGTTCACGATCCGGGCGATCTCCGACTTGGCGTCGCCGTGCCCCAGCCGGACGCTCGCCTGCACGCCGCGCGAGGCGAACGCGACCGCGATGACCCGCAGCGCGGCCTCGTCCTCGCGCACTTCCTCGTCGCGGCTCTGCTCGCCCAGGTAGCGGCTGGCCGCCGACTCCACGACGTGCAGGAAGACCAGTTCCGTTCCCGGCTGGAACTCGAGCGAGCGCAGGAACTCGAGCACGCTCCGGTCGGCGCGACCACGCTCGAGCGCGATCGCGATTCGGCGGTGCCCCAGCGCCTGAAGGGCGAGCGGCGAGGGTGGTGACGGCGAGGCCGGCGCGGCGTGCGGCTCGCCCAGGTGCAGCGCTTCGGCGGCGTGCCCGGCCTCCTCGCGGATGCGCGAGCCGATCGCGTGCACGGCGGCGGCGGCTTCGGGCAGCAGCGCCGGCCAGCGGCGTTCGAGCCACGGCGCCAGCGCGACGTACGCGAGCAGCAGCCCGAGCCCGGCCGCCAGCGGCAGCGCCACGCCCCAGACCCACCAGGCGCCCGGCGAAGCCGCGGCCCAGCCGCCCACCGTGTCCACGACGAGCTTGCCGTTCAGCCCCGCGATCACGACGACGACCGCGATCGCGAGCGCCTTCACCCACGCGGGGTTCGCGAACTCCCCCATGCGGCGCCGGTCGCTCGTGAACACGACGAGCGGCACGACCGCGAAGGACAGCTGCATGCTTAGCACGACCTGCGAGAGCACCAGCAGGCTGTCCACCGCCTGCTCGCCGCGCAGTCCGATGACGAGCGCCGCCGGCACGATCGCGAGCCCGCGGCTGATGAGCCGCCGCAGCCACGGCCGCACGCGGATGCGGACGAATCCCTCCATCACGATCTGTCCGGCGAGCGTTCCCGTGATCGTGCTCGACTGGCCCGAGCTGAGCAGCGCGATCGCGAACACGGTCGAGGCGAGCGAAGTGCCCAGCAGCGGCGCGAGAAGTCCGTGCGCTTCGGCGAGCCCCGCGACGTTCTCGTGGCCCGCGCCGTGGAAGGTCGCCGCCGCGAGCACCAGGATCGCGCCGTTCACGAACAGCGCCGCGTTGAGCGCGACCACCGTGTCCACGAGGTTCATCCGGCACGCGTCGCGCTTGCCCTCGAGCGTGGCGGCGCTCGCGCGACTCTGCACCAGGGCGCTGTGCAGGTAGAGATTGTGCGGCATCACCGTCGCCCCGAGGATGCCCATCGCGACGTACAGCGATTCGCCGTTCAGCCCGAGCACCGACAGGCCCCCGCCCGGCTGGCGGGCGAACAGGCTCGGGTGCCCTGCGGAGTCACGCGGCAGGAACGAGGCGAAAATGGCCGGCACATCGGGACGCGAGAGGAACATCTCGATGGCGAAGCACACGCCGATGGTCGCGACCAGGGTGATGATGACCGCCTCGAGCATTCGCATGCCGAAGCGGGACAGCGCGAGCAGCAGCAGCACGTCCAGCGCCGTGATCATCACGCCCCAGAACAGCGGAATGCCGGTGAGCAGGTGCAGCCCGATCGCCGCGCCCAGCACCTCGGCGAGGTCGCAGGCGACGATGGCGAGTTCGCACAGGATCCACAGCGGCATCACGACCCAGCGCGGGTAGGCGTCGCGACAGGCCTGGGCGAGGTCGCTGCCGGTGACGACGCCGAGGCGCGCGGCGAGAGTCTGCAGCAGCACCGCCATCAGGTTGCTCATCAGCAGCACCCAGACGAGCTGGTAGCCGAAGCGCGCGCCCCCCGCGATGTCCGTCGCCCAGTTGCCCGGGTCCATGTAGCCGACACTGACCAGGTACGCCGGGCCCGCGAAGGCGATCAGGCGACGCAGCCAGGATCCCGTCTTCGGAATCGCGACGCTGCCGTGCACCTCGGGCAGCGAGCGGTCGTGCGCCTCGCTCATGCGTCCGCCCTTCCCCGTCCGAGTTGCACCAGGACGCCGTCCACCGCCGCGCCGGCCGAGACGAACGCCGAGCCGGCGACTTCGATCTCGAACACGCCGTCCTCGGACCGCACCGCGCGCATGCGCACCGCCGCGCCCGGCACGAGCCCGGCGGCCTTCCAGCGCACCATGCGGCGCACGTCGCGGTCGCGGATCTCGCGGACGACGCCCTTCTCGCCCGCGCGCAGCGAGGCCAGCGGCACGAGCGTGCGGCGCGCGATCCGCCCGCGGCGATCGGGAATCGGGTGCCCGTGCGGATCCTCGCTCGGATGGCCGCACAGCCGGTCGATCGCGCCCAGCACGCGGTCGCTGACGTGGTGCTCGAGCACCTCGGCGTCCTCGTGCACGTCCGCCCAGTCGAGTCCGAGCACGTTGACGAGGAACGTCTCGAGGATGCGATGGCGGCGCACCACCTGCAGCGCCGCCCGCTCGCCCACCGCCGAGAGCCGCGCCGCGCCGCGGCGATGCAGGCGCACGAGCCGCTCGCCGGCCAGGCGCGCGAGCATGTTCGTGACGCTCGGCGCCGAGACGCCCAGTCGTCGCGCGAGCGCCGTGACCGTCACGGGAGCGTCCTGCCCGAGGTCGTGCAGCGCCTTCAGGTAATCCTGGCGCGAACGCGTCAGGGCCGGCGTGGCGCGCCTCGTCACCATCGTTGCACCACGCCCAGACCGACGAGCGGGCTGACCGCGCCGCTCGCGGACTCGCCGCCGACGCGCACGTCGAGTCGCGTGCGCGCTCCGAGCTGCCACAGCAACCCGGCGCCGGCAGCGCGAAGCGGCTCGCCATCGCCGCCGAGCCAGGCGATCTCGCCGAAGGCGGCCAGCGTCCGCGCCACCGCGCGCTGGAACGACACGGTGGCGAGCAGCTCGTCCTCGCCGCTGGAGCGCGCATATCCGAGGTTGCCGCACCAGTCGCCCGGCGCCGACGCGAGCGCGGCGGCGAAGGTCACGCCGGCCCCGGGCCGCCCGCCGAACGGCGCGACGCCGACGGGCAGGGAGCACTCGGCGATGAGCCCGAACGCAAGCTCCGGACGCGGAGAAGGCAGGTCGCGCTTGACACCCAGCGCCGCATCGCCGAAGCCCCGCCGCTCCAGCGCCTGCGGGCCACCGATGCCCGGCCGCGGTGGAACGCGACGCTCGAGGTGCCAGCTCGGCAGGACCAGCCGCGCCTCCCATCCTCGCGAAAGCCCGATGCGCAGCAGCATCTCCCCCACCGAATCGAGTCGCTCACTCGCCGTCCCGCCAGCTTCCGGCACGCGCCGCGTCGCGCCCAGTTCGAGCTGAGCCGAACCGGGCTCCAGCGCGGAGGGTCCCTCGGCGAGGTCCGGCCGATCGGCGTCGAGGACGGCGCCGTCCGCACCCGCGAGCGGCGCTGCGAGAGCGACGCACAGTGCGGTACCGGCGGCCCGGACGCACCAGTTTCGGGACTGCATGGATGCTCCCTCCGGGTTGCGATCGCGACTGGCCGCGTTCGCGCGGGCCGGCATCCGCCGCCCGCGCGAATGCGCTGTTAATTAGTTATAGCTAACTACTCAGTTTGTCCAGCCTAATTTCCAGACAGCCCCGACTCCGACCCTCCACCCCGCGGAGCCGAGCCGGCGACCGCCGACCTCGCGGCTCCGGCTCCGCACGCCGCTTGGCGCGGCCCGAGCCGCTCGGCTAACCTGCCGCCTCGCCAGCCACCCTGCGGAGAGTGCCATGCCCCAGATGACGATGGTCCAGGCCATCCAGGACGCGTTGCGAGTCTCCCTTCGCGAGGATCCGCGCGTGGTGGTCCTGGGCGAGGACGTCGGCCTGAACGGCGGCGTGTTCCGCGTCACCGAGGGCCTCCAGGCGGAGTTCGGACCCGAACGGGTCGCCGACACGCCGCTCGCCGAGAACGGCATCGTCGGCGGAGCGATCGGCATGGCGCTTTACGGCATGAAGCCGGTCGCCGAGATCCAGTTCGTGGACTTCATCTACCCCGCCTTCGACCAGATCGTCAGCGAGATGGCGAAGCTGCGCTGGCGTTCGGCCGGGCAGTACTCCTGCCCCGTCGTGGTGCGGGCGCCCTACGGTGGCGGCATCCGCGGCGGGCTCTACCACTCGCAGAGCCCCGAGGCGTACTTCTGCCACACCAGCGGCCTCACGGTCGTGATCCCGTCCACGCCCTCCGACGCCAAGGGCCTGCTGCTGGCCGCGCTCGAGGGCGAGGATCCGGTCATCTTCCTCGAGCCCAAGCGCCTCTATCGCACCGTCAAGGAGGAGGTCGCCGAGGGCCGGTTCACGGTGCCGATCGGCCGGGCGCGGATCGCGCAGGCGGGCGAACAGGCCACCGTGCTCGCCTACGGCGCGATGGTGCCGGTCGCGCTCGAGGCGGCGACAGCGGCGGCCGGGCGTGGCTGGTCGGTGGAGGTCGTGGACCTGCGGACGCTGCTGCCGCTCGACACGGCGACGATGCTCGCGAGCGTCCGCAAGACCGGACGCGTCGTGATCCTGCACGAGGCGCCGCGCACGTGCGGCTACGGGGCCGAGCTCGCGGCGATCGTGGCCGAGCAGGCGCTGACCTCCCTGCAGGCGCCGGTGGTGCGGGTGACCGGTTACGACACGCCGTTCCCGTTCACGCTCGAGCACACCTATCTGCCCGATGCCAACCGCGTGCTCGCGGCGCTCGAGCACGTGATGAGCTATTGAAAACGCCGTCCCTGGCGGGAGACCCATGGCCTACGACGTGAAGCTGCCGGACATCGGCGAAGGGGTTGCCGAAGGCGAGATCGTGCGCTGGCTGGTCAAGGCGGGCGAAGCGGTGCGCGAGGATCAGCCGCTGGTCGAGGTGATGACCGACAAGGCCACCGTCGAAATCCCCTCGCCACGCACCGGCACGATCGAGGCGATCCACGTCGAGGAAGGCGCGATGGTTCCGGTCGGCACGGTGATCGTCTCGATCGCGCTCGCGGCGGGAGAGGCCCGCCCGGCCCCGGCGACGGCCGCGGCGCCGTCCCACGCCGCTCCCCCGGCCCAGGCCGCCGCCGGAGCCGCGGCGCCCCCGGTCGCCGCCCGCGTCGAGGCGACTCCCGCCGTGCGCGCGCTCGCGAAGGAACTGGGGGTGGCGCTCGAGTCGGTGCGCGGCACCGGCCCCGGCGGGCGGATCACCGCCGACGACGTAAGCGCGGCGCGCTCGCCGGCCAGCGCCGCGGCCTCGCCCCCTCCCAGGGGCCCCGAGTCGCGCCAGCCGCTGCGCGGCCTGCGCCGCAGGATCGCCGAGCACATGCGCCACTCGGTTTCGACGGCCGCGCAGTTCACGTTCGTCGCGGAGTGCGACTTCACCGAGATCGTCCGGCATCGGGCGTCGGTCAAGTCGAAGGCCGAGGCGGCGGGCGTGCGCCTCACCTACCTCGCCTACGTCTTCCGCGCGCTGCCCCTGGTGCTCAGGGAGTTTCCGCTCCTCAACGCGACGCTCGACGAGGAGCGGCAGGAGATCGTCACCAAGGGCTACTGGCACCTCGGTCTCGCGACCAACACGGACGAAGGGCTGACGGTGCCGATTCTCCACTACGCCGACCGCTTCGGGCTGTTCGCGCTCGCGCGCGAAATCGAACGGTTGTCGGCCGCGGCGCGCGAGCACCGGCTCAAGCTCGAGGAACTGCACGGCGGCACGTTCACGGTGACGAGCACGGGAGCGAAGGGCGGCGTTCTGGCGACGCCCATCCTTCACCTGCCTCAGGTCGCGATCCTCGGCGTGCACGCGATCACGCGCCGGCCGGCGGTCGTGGACGAGCAGATCGTGATCCGCGATCTCGGCAACCTGTCGCTGTCCATGGACCACCGCGTCGTGGACGGCGCGGTGGGGGCCGACTTCCTGTACGCGCTGACCGACCGGCTGCAGGCGCCGGCGGCCTGGCTGAACGAGGGAGACCTGAGGTGATCGACGAAACCCTGCGCCGCGTGCTCGACGACGAAGGCCGCCCGGTCGGGACGGCTCCGGACGTGCCGGAGGCCGACCTGCGGGCGATGCACCGGCACATGCTGATGATGCGCACCATGGACCAGCGCATGCTTTCGCTGCAGCGCCAGGGCCGCATCGGCTTCTACGGCCTGACGACGGGCCAGGAAGCCAGCGTCACGGGCTCGGCGTATCCGCTGCGCGTCGCGGACTGGATCTTTCCCGCGCTGCGCGAGACGGGCGTCTCGATGTGGCGCGGCACGACCGTGAAGGAGGTCGTCTGCCAGCTCATCGGCAACTCGGCCGACGTGCTGATCGGCCGGCAGATGCCGATGCATTTCAGCGACCGGCGCGTGAACTCGGTCGCCTGGTCGAGCGTCATCGGCACGCAACTCGTGCACGCGATGGGGGCGGCCTGGGCCGCGAAGCTGCGCGGCACGGACGACGTGATGGTCGGCTACATCGGCGACGGCGGCACCTCGTCGTCCGACTTCCATGCGGCGATGAACTTCGCCGCCGTGAAGAAGGTGCCGTGCGTGTTCTTCTGCCAGAACAACCAGTGGGCGATTTCGGTGCCGCTGTCGTCGCAGACGGCCTCGAGCAGCCTGGTGATCAAGGCGGCCGCCTACGGCATGCCGGGCATCCGCGTGGACGGCAACGACCTGCTGGCGGTGATCGCCGCGATGCGCGAGGCGGTGGATCGCGCCCGTTCGGGCGGGGGCCCGACCTTCGTCGAGTCGGTGACGTTCCGCATGGGCGGGCACTCCTCGAGCGACGACCCGACCCGCTACCGCGACGCGGAGCTGGTGAAGACATGGGAACGGCGCGATCCGATCGCGCGCTTCGGCGCCTACCTGCGCTCGCGCGGCCTGCTCGCCGACGCCGACCTCGAAGCGTGGTCGGCCGAGCTGAACGACGAGATTTCGCGGGCGGTGACCGAGGCCGAGGCCGCCGGCCCGCCGGCGATCGAGACGCTCTTCACCGACGTCTACGCCTCGGTGCCCGCGCACCTGCAGGAGCAGATGAAGTACGCGCTCTCGCTCGGCCACGGGACGAAGTTCGAGGGGGCGTTCCCGCTGTGAGATCGGCCCTGCTCGTCGCCCTCGGGGGCGCACTGGGCAGCGTGCTGCGTTGGCTCGTCGGCGGCTGGGTGCAGTCCCTGACGCCGAGCTCGACGTTTCCGTGGGGCACCTTCGCCGTCAACGCGATCGGTTCGTTCGCCATCGGCGCGCTGCTCGGCCTGGCGCTCGAGCGGGCGCTGGTCCCGCCCGCGATGCGGCTGCTGCTGGTGACGGGGCTGCTCGGCGGATTCACGACGTTCTCGTCGTTCTCGTACGAGACGCTGCAACTTGCCCGGGACGGGCAGTGGCCGGCCGCGGTCGGCTATTCGCTCGGCTCGCTCGTCCTCGGCGTGGCGGCGGCGTTCGTGGGCTGGGCGCTGGTCACGCGCGTTTAGGAGAAGGCTCATGCACATTGACGGTCCCGGACTGCGGATCCGCATCTACGTCGGCGAAACCGACCGCTGGCACGGGCGACCGCTCTACGACGCGCTCGTGATCCGCGCGCGGGAGATGGGGCTCGCCGGCGCGACGGTGTTGCGCGGCGTCGAGGGCTTCGGCGCGCGCAGTCGCCTGCACACGGCCAAGGTGCTGCGGCTGTCCGAGAACCTGCCCATGATCGTCGAGATCGTGGACCGCGAGGACCGCGTGCGTGCGTTCCTCGCCGAATGCGACGGGATGATCACCGACGGACTGGTGACGGCCGACCCGGTCGAGATCGTCAAGTACGTCGCGTCTCCCCCCCCGCAGGGCTGAGACCCCGGCGGGCGCGCCCGCGGCCCGAAAACGAGAATGGCGCCCCGGGAGCATCCCCCCTGCGGGCGCCAGCGCGGACCGGAGTCCACGCCTTTCTTCTCGTCTCGTTCCCCGCGCGTCGCGAGAGCGCGCGGTTCTAGAGTTTGGGCAGCTTGAGCTTCTGGCCCGGCTTGACGCGCGTCTGGACCAGGTTGTTCTCCATCATGATGGCGGCGACACTGGTTCCCCACCGGCTTGCGATATCGGCCAGCGTTTCGTTCTTCTGAACCGTGACGCTCGCCGGCCGCGGTCCCGAAGCCTTCGCCGCCGCCCGCGCGGGCTCCGGCGCATGGCGCACGACGACGACGGTGGGCGCCGGGGTGGCCGCGACCTTCGCGATCGCGGGCGCGCCCGGCGACGCGGATTCGTCGGCGGCCTGCGCGGGCTTCGCCGGTCCGGCGACAGGCGCCGCGGGCGCCGCGAGCGTCGCGGCGGACGTGACCTGGGCCGTCGGGGCTTCGGGCTTCGCCAGGCTCGTCACCTGGACCGCCGCCGAAGGAGCGAGCGACGCGGCGGCCGGAGCGGTCGTGCGCGCGGCGGCCGAGGACGAGCTTCCGCCCTCGGGCACCCGGAGGTCCGGCATCGGCGCGGGCGGCGCGGCGGCCGCGACCGGAGCGCTCTTCGCCTTCGGGACCTCACGATCCTGCGTGGCGACAGGTGTCTGCGTCGTCGAGGCGCCGCGCTTCGTCGCGGGCGCCGGAGTCGCGCGTTTCGGCGCCGACGCGGCCACGGGTTCGCTCGCGGACGAACCGGCGCCCGCACGCGGCGCGGCTCCGTGCTGCTGGAAGAACGCCGGATGGAACGTGACGCCGAAGCGGTGCGCGCCCTGGGCCTCGTTGGCCCCGGCGAGGAACGCGTAGTCGAACCAGAAGCCGTTCACGCCGGTGCCGAGACCGAAGCTCGGGCCTCCAAGAGGCTCGCCGCTTCCGGCGCCCATCTCGAGGCGGTAACCGGCCCGAAGCGCCACACGCTGCTGCCACATCCACTCGCCGCCCAGGCGCACGTCGTTGTAATAGGCGCGCGGGAAGTTGGCGTCCAGCGCCAGGCGCAGCCCCTTGCTCTCGTCGGCCCACGAGGCGCCGAGGCCGAAGACGCCCGGCAGGTCGTAGGAGCCGGAGTCGTACTTCATCTTCCCGCCGAGGTTGCGGGCGGCGGCGCCGAAGCCGAACGCGCCGCGGCGCGCCTGAACGCCGAGGTCGAGGCCGAAGCCCGAGCCCGAGGCCGACGCCAGGCTCTCGTGCAGCAGGTGCACGCGCGCGCCGCCGGTGACGTCGGGCGAGAAGGGCCGCGCGAACGCGAGGCCGAACGCCATGTTCGAGACGTTGAAGGATCCGGTCGGGGCGCCGAAGGCGTCGCGACCGTCGAACGAGCCGTCGCTCTGGTAGAGCACGCTCGCCGCCCAACGCGTCGCGCTGCGGCCGACACGGCCGCTCGCCGCAAGCCAGTCCTGCGACACGTCGAGCGCCAGCGCCGAGTGCGAGAGCGCGTACTCCGGCGAGGTCATCGAGCCGAGCGCTGCCGGATTCCACGCCGCGGCGTTCAGATCGCGGCCCGCCCCGAGCGTGGCGCCACCCATCGAGAGGATGCCCGCACCCGTTCCGACCGACAGGAAGTTCCCGGCGGTGGTCCCGGCGTTCTCGATGCCGGCGTGGGCGAGGCCCGCCGAAAGGATCAGCGCGAGCGCGGTCAGGCGGATGCGAAGCATGTGGGTCTCCGGTGGGGGCGGCGTTGGCGTGCGGACCGTCAGGGCGTGCGGACCATCTTCACCTGCCGGCTCGCGCCGCCGCCCTGCAGCCAGGCGCGATACACGCCGGGCGCGCACGTGCGGTTGCCGTCGCTGCGGCCGTCCCAGGTGACGAGGTTCGTTCCGGGCGTGAGCCCGCGCAGTTCCAGCGTGCGCACGCGCTCGCCGGCCGAGTTCAGGATGTCCACGCGCGCGTCGAACGGGCCGCCCACGGGCGCTTCGACCGGCAGCGTCACGGCGTCGGCGAGCGGGCACGGGTTCGGGTACGCGGCCTGCAGCTGCAGCGCGGTGACGTTGCCGCCGCTCAACCAGACCTGCACGGCGGCGGTGCGGGCGCTCTCGTTGCCGGTCGCGTCCAGGGCGGTCACGGCGTACCAGAGCGAGGCGCTGTCGGGCGCCGAGGAGTCGGTGAAGTTGGCCGCGGTGACGGTCGAGGCGTCCACGCGCGCGAACGGCCCCGCCGAGGTGACCGCGCGATAAACGTGATAGCCGGCCAGGTCGGGTTCGGTGTTCGCATTCCAGCGCAGCCGCACGCTGCCCGCGTCGGCGCCGCCCGCGAGGCCGCTCGGTGTGGCCGGCGGCGCGGTGTCGAGCAGGTGGTCCACGAGCACGACGTTCGAGAGCGCCGAAGCGTTGCCGGACTCGTCATGCACGCGCATCGCGAAGTAGAGATCCACCGTGCGGTTCAGCCCGTTCACGGTGCAGCCCTGTGCCGTGCCCGGCGCCGCGGGGGACGGCACACCCGTTCCGACGAGCGTGGCCGAGGCGAAGTTGGCGGCGGTGATCGGCGAAGCCGACCAGCGCAACTCGTAGTGATGCGCGACGCCGGTCAGACTGTCGTCGCCGGTCGCCGTCCAGCCGAGCGTCACGCTCGAGGCGGTCGTGGCGCCGGAGGCGAGCGCGACGGATTCGGGACGCACCGTGTCGCCCGCCGACGAGGTGAAGCCGACGACGTTCGAGATCGCCGACCAGTTGCCGCGCTCGTCGGCGGTGCGGATCGCGACCCAGTAGGCGGTCAGCGTCTGCAGCCCGTTGACGAACATGGACTGCTGCGTTCCGGCGGGCTGCGGGGCGGGCGGGTTCGCGACCAGGGTGGCCGCCGAGAAGTTGCCCGCGTTGATCGGCGAGGTCGAGATGCGAACCTCGTACTGCGTCGCGGTGCCGGTCGAGCCGTCGTCACCCGGAGCGGTCCATGAGAGCGTCACGCTCGTGGTTCCCTGCGCGCGGGCGCCCGGAACGCGTGCGCCGGCGAGCGCCGCAAGCACGACGAGCACCACGAACAGGCGACGGACCATGCTCCACTCCCGAGTTGATGCCCGATCGCCGGGCTCATCCTGCCGAGGTTCGAGGGGTGTCGCGGGAGCCCGGCGGCGCAGCTGAGCGCCCGGTCCCGCCGGCCGCGGCGGGCCGCGACCGCGTCGCCTGCAGCAGCTTGCGTGCCCGCGAGTCCTCCGGCCCCGCCGTGGCCGCAAATTGCGGTCGATGCGGGCCGTTGGCCCCGACGGCGTCTCCGCGGGCCGGAGCCGGAGGAATGCGAAGCGCATCGCTTTCGGCGCGGGGCCGTGCGTCGTGCGCGCATTCGCCGGGCACGGCGGACGAGCGCGAGGGGGGCGCGGCGCCGGCGGCGCCCGGCCCGGGGGCGGCTACTTTCGCCCGGGGCCCGCGGCCTCGGCCGGCGCGGACGCGGCCGAGGCGAGCCGGCGCAGATCCAGCCCGACCCGGTGGACGGACTCGCCGTCCGGCGACGCGACGTAGCCGTAATCGAGCCACATCGAGCCGAGACCGGCGCCGAACCCGAACGCCGGGCCGTTCAGCCGATCGTCGGCCGGAGCTCCCAGTTCGCGGCGGTAGCCGGCGCGCAGCGCGAAGCGGCCGCGCCATCGCCATTCGGCGCCGGCGCGCAGGCTGCGGTAGTAGTCCGAAGGGGCCGCGAGGTCGAGCAGCAGCCGCATCCCGCTCGCGGCGTGCTCCAGAGCGACGCCGGCGCCGAGGCTCGCGGGCATGCGCCAGCGCTGGCCGCCCCAGTTCATGCCGCCGCCGAAGTTCCGCGCCGAGAGTCCGGCGCTCAGCGCGCCGGCGCGCAATTGCGCACCGGCATCGAAGGCCAGCCCGTCGCCGCCACTCTCGCCGATGCGTTCGCCCACCCAGCGGGCGGCGCCGCCCACGACCAGGTTGCGCCCGAGCGGACGCGCGAGCTGCAGCGCGAGCGCCCAGCTGCGCGCCTCGTCCGTGGTCGTCGGCTGGTTGGCGGCATCGCGGCCCTCGATCGTGCCCTCGCTGCGCAGGATGCCGCTCATGCCCCAGCGCACGGCGCTTCGGCCGACGCGGCCGCCGAACGCGGCCCAGTCGTGAGCGGCATCGTTGGCGAGCGCGGCGTGCGAGAACGCGAAGTTGCCCGTGGAGAGGCCCGCGAGCGCGGCCGGGTTGAGCGCGGCCGACTGCAGGTCGCCGCCGAACGCGAAACCGGTGCCGCCGCGTCCCACCACGGCCGGGCCGGGATCGGTCGCGAGGAAGCCGCCCACGCGCGTGCCCGCGGCCTCGTCGCCCGCGCGCGCACGCCGTGCGTGCGCGAGCGGCAGCACGAGGGACAACGCAAGTGCGGTGATCGCGGCCGGGCGCATCCGTGCGCGACGCATCATCAGGGCACCCTCGCCACGTTGAGGGACCGCGTCACGCGCGGCGCCACCAGCACGGCCCGGTAGACGCCGGGCGCGCACGGGCGGCCGGCGTCGTTCGCGCCGTCCCAGACGACGTCGTGAATGCCGGGTGCGAGCGTGCCCAGGTCGAAGCGGCGAACCTGGCGGCCCGATCCGTCGAGCAGGTCGAGACGCGCGGAGCCCCCCCCCGAGGGCACCGCGACGGGCAGGTTCATCGGCTCGCCCATGCGCGCGGGATTGGGGTACGGCGCCTGCAGGTCCCACGCGAGCGGCGCGTTGGCGATGCCGGACTTGAGCACGATCTGCATGGCCGCCGAGCGCGCGCCCTCGCCGCCCGAGCGGTCGTAGGCGCTGACCGCGTACCACAGCGCGTCCACGCCGACGGGCAGCGCGGTGTCCGTCCAGCCCGTCGTCAGCGCCGACAGCGAGACCATGCGCGTCCACGGCCCTTCGGGCGTGGTCGCGCGGTACACGCGGTAGCCGGCGAGGTCGCCCTCGGAGTTCGCCCGCCAGGTCACCCGAACGCTGGAGTTGTCGGCGCCCGGTCCGACGGCGACACCCGAAGGCGTCGCGGGCGGCGCCCCGTCGGGCGGCCAGTTGAAGGCGACGATGTTGGAGACGAGCGACCAGTTGCCCGAATCGTCCATCGTCCGCATCCCGAGCCAGTAGGGGGTGCCGCGCGTGAGCCCGCGCACGACGTACGACTGTTGCGTTCCCGCCGTCGCGGGATCGGGCACGCCCGGCACGATCAGGCCGGAGCCGAAGGTCGCCGCCGTCATCGCGAAGGTGGCGATGCGCAGTTCGTAGATGGCGGCGCGGCCGACGTTGCCGTCGTCACCGGGCGCGGTCCAGCGCACCACGAGCGAGTCGGCGCCCTGCGCTCGGGAGAGCGCGGGCGCCAACCACAGCAGCAGCAGGAGCAGCACGAAGAAGCCGAGCGCGTCGCGGCGAACGAGCGTTGGCGAACTTTCCCTGTCGCGCGGGCGCCCGGAGGTCACTCTTCGCTACCTCACTCCCTCCCGCGCGGCAGCATCGTCGCGCTGGACCAGTTGAGCCACGTCAGTCCGACCACCAGGTCGTTGATCGCGGCGGGGGGTTTGGTGTCCGGCGTCGTCGCGTTCGGCACGTTGGAGAGGGCCGAAGCATTGCCCGCCTCGTCCACGACCTTCGCGGCGAAGTAGTAGGTGACCTGGCGCGAGAGCCCGGTCAGCGTGAACGACTGCGGCGTGCCGGGCGCTCCGGGAGCGGGCAGGCCCGTCGCCGCGTTCGCGCTCGAGAAGTTCGCCGCCGTGATGGGCGACGTGGACCAGCGCACGTCGTAGGACGCGGCGGTTCCCGTCAGGCTGTCGTCGCCGGTCGCCGTCCAGGCGAGCGTGACCGTCGTGTCGGTGAGCGAGGCGACACTGATCGCGAGCGCCGCCGGCCGCACGACATCAGGCGCGACCGCGGTGGTGCGCGAGACGACGTTCGACAGCCCCGCCCAGTTCGGCACTTCGTCCGCCGTCTTGATCGCGAACCAGTACGTGGTCGCGGGCGAGAGCCCCGTGACCCGGACGCTCTGCGCGCTTCTAGGTCCCGAGGGAGCCGGCACGCCGGTCGTCCAGCGGGTCGCCGACGCGAAGTTCGACGCGCTGATGGGCGAGGTCGAGTAGCGGATGTCGAACTGGGTCGCGGTGCCGCTCAAGCTGTCGTCCCCTGGAGTGGTCCAGTTCAGCAGGACGCTGTTCCACGCCTGCTGGGCCCGGGCCACCCCGGTCGAGCCGATGAAGAGAACGAACATCAGTGCAAGGAAAACCAGCCAACGCGTCGTCATCGGAGCGTTGCCTCCAGCCGAACCCACGCCCACGAGCCATGTGTGGGGGCCAGGCTCTTCCGCGCGAGCAGATCCCAGGGTGCAGAGTGCGGTGGCCGAGGCGGGGTCGCCCTGCCGGTGCTCTCCGGGACCGGACCTTCGCAACCACTGCGAGTCCGATACCGGGGCGCGCCGGCAGCACGAAGCGTGCCCCGCGAACGACCTACAACCGATGACTCCGATCCGTTCCCGGAATACTCATCGCCCGTGAGCGCAACGAGTTTCCGCGAGTCGAACCGGCTGCTGCAGCGTGGGGAGTTCGGCTTGCAGGCCGCACGTCCAGAGGGCGGGCGGGCTGTTCCTCTGCAACGGCGAGGCGACCTTCCGCGCCGTTGCATTCGGCGATGGGGGGAGGTGCTGGGGGGCTCCTTCCCTGAAGCGGCACGGCCCGGTCGAGCGGGCATGCATGCGGCGCAAGTTGCCAGAGCCGCGCGGCCACGGCAAGAAGAAACACGCCCTTGAACGAATGAATTTTCCCATACCTCGGACGTCGGCAGGGGCGGCGCCGCACCGTCGCGGCCAACCGGGGAGAGCGCCAGCCTCTGACCGACGGCGATTGACCGACGGGATGCCGGGCCATATCCTTTTTCGCGAACTCGTACCCGGGGTCAGGCCTCGTCCGGCAGCAGCTCGCCGGGCTCCCCGACCGTTCCGCCCACCTGACCCGGAGCCGCACCGCCGGCTCGATGCTTCCAACCGCCGCGCGCGGACGGCCGAAGGGCCGTCCGGTGAGCGCCCGGCCCGCCATGGGAAATCCGTCCGCCATGAACGCACCCGCGCTCGAAAGAGACGATGTCCTGCGACGAGCGGTCGAGCTCGGCGCGTCGGACCTGATCGTCACCGCCGGGCACCCGATCATGGTGCAGCGGGCCGGGTTGCTCGAACCGCTGCCGGGCTCGGAGGTGCTGAATCCCAGCGCGACGCAGGCCTTCGGCGAGGCGTTCCTGGACCCCGCGCTCCGCGAGCGCTTCACCCGCGACCTCGAGCTCGACACGCGCTACTTCCTGCCCGGCGTGGCTCATTTCCGCGTGAACCTCTTCGTCCAGCGCGGGCACTGGGCCGCCGCCGTCAGGATCATCCCGCTGCACATTCCGCTCCCGGGCGAGATCGGTCTCGCGCCGCACGTCGTCGAGCGCCTGCTCGGGGTGACGCGCGGGCTGGTGCTGGTGACCGGACCGACGGGTTCGGGCAAGTCCACCACGATCGCGTCCCTGCTGGAGCAGCTGAATACCCGCGGACCGCGCCGGCACATCATCACCATCGAGGACCCGATCGAGTTCGTCTTCGAGCCCCGGCAGGCGGTCATCGAGCAGCGCGAGGTCGGCCTGGACACGAAGACCTACGCGCGCGGCCTGCGCGGCGCCCTCCGCCAGCTGCCGCACGTGATCTTCGTCGGCGAGATGCGCGACCTGACCAGCATGAGCATGGCGCTGTCCGCGGCCGAGACCGGCAACCTCGTCATCTCGACCATGGCGACGCAGTCGGCGGCGCAGACCGTCACCCGCATCGTGGACTCGTTCCCTCCCCATCAGCAGCCGCAGATCCGCGCCCAGCTCGCGCTGACGCTGCGGGCCGTGATCGCGCAGCAGCTCCTTCCCCGCCGTGACGGCCGGGGGCGCATCGCCGCGCGCGAGATCCTGTTCACCACCCAGGCGATCCAGAACCTGATCCGCGACGACAAGGTCCACCAGATTCCGAACGTCATCTCGACCGGTCTGCGCGAGGACATGCTGTCCATGGACGACGCGCTCGCCGAGCTGGTGGATCGCGCCAGCGTCGAGTACGAGGCCGCCCACCCCTACTTCACCGACACCGAGAAGCGGGCCGCGCTGCAGAAGCGCGTGTACCGCACCGCGCCGGTGGCGGAGCGGGCCTGATGAGCACGAGCTACCGGCTTTCGACCCGCCGGCTGGGCGAGATCCTGATCGAGCGCGGTCGGCTGAGCCCCGAGCAGGTGCAGCAGGCCTTGCGCTCGCGGCTCGACAACCGTGAACGCCTCGGCCAGACGGTGACCCGGCTCGGCTTCATGACCGAGGCCGAAGTCGTCGCCGTGCTCGGTGAGCAGTTCTCGCTGCCCGTCGCCGACAACGAGCGGCTCTCGCACGCCGACCGTGCCGCCGTGCAGCTCGTCCCCGAAACGCTGGCCCGCGAGGCGCTGGTCCTGGCGCTTTCGCGCACGGACAACACGCTCGAGGTCGCGGTCGGCGACCCGCTCGACGTGGTCGCGCTCGATCACCTGCGGGCCCTGACCGGCTGCCAGCTCAAGGTCTGGGTCGCGCGCCCGAGCGAGGTGCGCGAGACGATCGACAGCTTCTACTCCGAGCTGCGGGCGAGCGAACACCTCGGCGAGATCCTCGACAAGATCGACCTGACGCGCGGCGGCGACCAGGAACAGGACGTCGATCTCGCCCAGCTGCGCCAGCAGGTCGAGGACGCGCCGGTCGTGCGGCTCGTCAACCTGATGATCGCCGAAGCCATTGACCAGCGCGCCAGCGACATCCACGTCGAACCGTCGCGCGACAAGGTCGTGGTGCGCTTCCGCATCGACGGCGTGCTGCACGAGGTGATGAAGCCGCCCAAGCACCTGCAGATGGCCATCGTCTCGCGCATCAAGGTGCTCTCGGAGCTGGACATCGCGGTCCGGCTGCTGCCGCAGGACGGGCGGCTGACCGTGCACCTGCCCGACCGCGAGGTGGACCTGCGCGTCTCGACCCTGCCGACCGCGCACGGCGAGAAGGTCGTGATGCGGCTGTTCGACAAGGGCGCGTTCGAGCGGCAGGTCGAGCATCTCGGGCTGGAGGGCGCGGCGCTCGAATCGTTCCGGCGCGTCATCCGCCAGCCCTACGGCATGGTGCTCATCTCCGGCCCGACCGGAAGCGGCAAGACGACGACGCTCTACTCGGCGCTGCAGGACATCAAGTCGGCCCACAAGAACCTCGTCACGGTCGAGGACCCGATCGAGTACCACATCGAGGCCGTCAGCCAGGTGCACGCGAACCAGAAGGTCGGCATGACCTTCGCGCGCGCCCTGCGCTCGATCCTCCGGCAGGACCCGGACGTCATCATGGTCGGCGAGATCCGCGACACCGAGACCGCCGACATGGCCGTCAAGAGCGCGCTCACCGGCCACCTCGTGTTCTCGACGGTGCACGCCAACGACGCGCCCGGCACGCTCACCCGACTCATTGACATGGGCATTCCCCGCTACCTCGTGGGCTCGGCCATGTCCATGGTGATGGCGCAGCGCCTCGTGCGCCGCATCTGCGAGCGCTGCAGGGAGCCCTACTACCCCGATCCCGACCGGCTCGCCGTGCTCGGCGAGGACGCCGAACTGCTGCGCGGCAAACCGCTCATGCACGGCCGTGGCTGCATGTCGTGCAAGCAGACCGGCTACTCGGGACGCATCGCGCTGTTCGAGGTGCTGGAGCTGAACCGCGCCATCCGGCGCATGGTCCTCGACGGGCTGAACGAGGAGGAGATCCGCCGGCGCTCGCTGGACGAAGGCTTCCAGACGCTGCGCAAGGCCGGCATCCGCAAGATCCTCGAGGGCGCGACGAGCATTGACGAAGTCCGCGCGGCCACGCTCGGGGACACGGACTGATGCCCAGCTACTACTACCGGGCCCGGGACGCGAGCGGCCGGCCTCACGAGGGCATCGAGGTCGCGCAGAGCGAGGACGACGTCCTGCGCACGCTCTCGGGACTGCAGCTCACGCCCGTGTCGATCGAGGTGCACGCCTCGCCCAACGGCACGCCGCGCGTCGGCGCTCCCGGCCTGGGCGGGCTCGCGAACGACGTCTCGATCGCGCTGCGCGCGATGGGCCAGCGCGTGCAGCCGGGCTCGGTGGCGCTGTTCGCGCGCCAGCTCTCGACCATGATCTCGGCGGGCCTGCCGCTCGTGCGCGCCATGCGTTCGATCGCCCGCGACCATCACGACCGCCGGCTCGCCGGCGTGCTGCAGGCCGTCGGCGACGACGTCCAGAAGGGGGATTCGCTGGCGATGGCACTGTCGCGCCATCCGCACGTCTTCGACGAGGTGTTCGTCAGCCTCGTCCAGACCGGCGAGTTCAGCGGCACGCTCGACCAGGTCATGGACCACACCGCCAACTACCTCGAGCGGGCCGAGGTGCTGCGCCTGCGGGTCGAGGCGGCCCTGCGCTACCCGATCTTCGTGCTGACCTTCGCGGTGCTGGTCTTCCTGGCGATGATCTTCAAGATCGTGCCGATGTTCTCGGCCATTTACGAGCGCTTCAAGGTCGAGCTGCCCCTGCCCACCCGCATGCTGCTTGAGGTAAGCCAGTTCGCCACGCGCAACGTGTTCCTGTTCATACTGTTGGCGCTGCTCGGCTGGTTGCTGATCTGGTCCTGGGCCCGCAGCGAGCAGGGTCGGCTGACCCTGGACCGGATCAAGCTGAAAATGCCGCTCTTCGGTCCCCTGATCGCCATGTATGCTGTTACCAAGTTTTCCCGGACCCTGGGCATCCTCATCGGCAGCGGAACCCAGATTCTGACCGCGCTCAAGGTGATGCGGCCCGTGCCCGGGAACAAGGTGCTGGAGAAGGGGATTGACGAGGTCCGCGGGCAGGTCGAGGAGGGCATCTCGCTCTCCCGCGCGCTCGGGGACACGGGAGTTTTTCCCGACATGCTCGTGCAGATGTCGGCGACCGGCGAGGAGACCGGCAAGCTCGACCACATGCTGTCGCGCACCGCGGACTTCTACGAGCAGCGCGTGACCGCGAAAGTCGAGGGCCTCTCGTCGCTCGTCGAACCGATCGCGATCGTCGTCCTCGGCGTGGTGATCGGTGTGATGCTCATGGCGCTCTACCTGCCGATCTTCAACCTCGGCCAGGCGATGCGCTCGGGGCTCACGGGACACTAGGGTTTCACCAGGGCAGCACGGGACCGCCGCGCCTCCGCACCGGGGGCGACACCCCGGCTCGGGCGGTGGTCCAAAACCGAAGAGAGCCGGAGGAGGTGGGTGACGATGAAGAGGCTCAGCCTGCAGCGCGGCTTCACGCTCATGGAACTCATGGTGGTCATCGTCATCGTCGCGATTCTCGCGGCGGTCGCGGTGCCGCTGTACATCAACTACGTCAACGACGCGCGCCGCACCGAGGCCAAGGGCGCCATCGGCGCCGTGATCACGGCCCAGCAGGTCTACTTCCAGCAGAACAACACGTACGCGAACGATGTGACGGCGCTGAAGGTGGACCTCACGGACATGGTGCCGCGGTGGACGATCACCGTGCCCACCGGAACCGCGACGGCGTTCAGCGTGCACGCCGTGCAGGTCGGCGGCCCGCTCGTGCAGGACTACACCTACGATCGAACGACGGGTGTGGCCACCTGGACACCGAACTAAGGGACCGTCCACGCGCCGCGGACTACTCGCCGTAGCGCCGACTCCGTCACCCGAAAACGGGATCGCCCGGCCGGCCGCGTTCCGTGCGGCAGGCCGGGCTTGGTTCTTATGCGCTCGAGGTTCCCAGACCAGCAGGGCTTCTCGTTGATCGAGGCGCTCACCGCCACGGTGATCGCCGTGATCGCCGTGCTCGGACTTGCCTACACGTTCAGCGTCGGGCGGGGCCAGGTGAACCGTTACGAAGTGGCCCGTGCGGCGCTCGGCGCGGCCGAGGACCGCATGGAGCGGCTGCTGCTGCTTGCCGACACGACGCCCGCGACGGACTCGCTGGTCGTCGGCTACCGTTCGGCGACGTCGCCGTTTCTCTATCGGGGCGCCGCGCTGGGGACGACCTGGTGGCACGTGGACGGCTACGACGACCCCGACCTGCCCGACAGTCCCGACCTGCGCCGGCTGATCGTGTGCGTCCGCTGGAACTCCTCCGTGCCTGATTCGGTCCAGTTCAGCCAGTTGCTGGCGCTGCCATGAAGCTTCGCCCCCTCGACGAGCGCGGGCTCACGCTGACCGAGGTCACGATCGTGGCCGCGATCGGAGTGCTCGTGCTGCTCGGCCTGGGCGGCTTCTACCTCAACTCGCAATCCACCTGGCTCGACGCCTCGTCGCAATCCATCACGCAACGCGAGGGCACCCTCATCACGCAGGCCATCGCGGACAGCGTGCGCGAGAGCGGCGGGGCGAGCGCGCCGGCCGTACCGGACGCCGAACACGCGCAGGTCCACCTGTTCCGCTTCAACCAGGCGTCGGGGACACTGGAAACGACCGCCTTCTGGTGCTTCTGGTGGGACCCCGCCGATTCGCTGGTCCACCAGGGACCCGACCCGGCGACGGACGACCGGGGCCCGCTGTCCACCTCCAGGGTCGAGCGCTTCCGGGTCGTGGCGGACAACTCGCTCGTGCAGGTGGCGCTCCGCCTTCGTTCGGCCACGGGCGAGTCGGTCGAAGTCTCGACCAGCGCGATGATGAGGAACCGATGAGCGGACTCCCGGCCGGCGCACCCGGACACGCGCGGGAGCGCGGCTTCGTACTCGTGGGGGTGGTCATGATGGTGCTGGCGCTCACCATCATCGGCCTGTCGCTCTACAGCCTGTCCGGCTACGAGTCGCAGTTTTTCAGCCGCACGCTGTTCGACCGGCAGGCGGCCTACAGCGCCAGCGGCGGCATCGAGCTGGCGAAGGCGCTCATCTCCACCCCGCTCGGATCCCCGCCGGATTATCGCCTCTCCAACGTGTCGCGGGCCGTCGGCCGCGAGGGGGTCATCTCGGCGCTCGCCTGGCAGGACGGTCCCCCGGCCGACTCGACGGGGCTCGTGGACTGGGACGCGCCGGTGCACCTGCGCGTGGCCGCCCGCGTGAACGGAGTCGTGCGCACGACCGAGGGCACGTTCGAAGGCTCCCAGCAGAAGAATCCCTATCACTACGTCTTCACCTGCCCGGGCACCATCACCACGCAGGTCGAACAGAACAACCGCCCGCTCGCGCTCGTCGGCAAGGTGTGGCAGACCATCCGTGACGAGGACGAGGACAAGCGCTGGACGGCGGCGCTCGATTCCCAGTCCGACATCAGCTTCGAATCCGGCGACGCCCCCCACCCAGCGTCGGCGGCGTTCATCGCCGCGCACGCTCCGGGCGACACCGCCACGAAGCGTTACCCGGACACCAGCGACAGCTCGCTCGTGCTGACGATGGACGCCCGCCTGGCGCCCAATCAGGTGCGGTTCTTCGCCCCGCACGTGGACTCGCTCACGCTGACCAAGCCCAACCTCGCCTACTTCGACGTCTACACGCAGCGGAACACGTACATCCAGGTCGCCGGCACCGCGGTCTGGGTCGTCCCGCGCGGGGTGCGTTTCGAGAACGAGTTCACGGTGCGCCTCGTTCCCGGCGCCTCCTCGGGCACTCTCGTCCTGGTCGTCGGCCCCAACGAGCGCTGGGCCGGGAGCGAGCAGGTCGGCCCGTGGTTCGAAAAGGGCATCCAGATCACGCAGGTCACGCTGGGCAGCGCGCTGCCGAACGTCTTCGTCGTCACGCACGGAACCGCCCGGATCCACGACGAGATCCAGACGCAGGACATCTACGCGCGGCGCATCTCGGTATTCGCCGAGAACATCGACTTCCAGGGGCCGGGCTACAACATGCCCAGGGACAACATGTGGCTGCAGTACGACAACTCCATGGAGTCGCTGGCCACGACGCTCAAGGCCCTCGGCGCGCTCCCCGGCACGACCGGCATGGCCGCGGGCACCTGGACCCTGCGATCGGGTTCGTGGACCTCGTCACCGGGTTTGCAGTAATACTCCCGGCGAAATGAGAGTCGGCCTGAATGCCCGCCCGTGGGTGGGCCTGGATATCGGCGAGTACAGCATCAAGCTGTTCTCGTTGCGGCATGGCGTCGGCGGCGACCGGCCGTGTGCGAGCGAACAGGTGCTGCCCGCGGCGGGCGGAACCAGCCCCGAAGCGCTGGGGCACCTGCTCGCCGAGTGCTTCTCCCGCTCCGGTCACTCCCCCCGTTCGTTCGGCGGCCTGACGCTCGGAGTCTCGGGCGGCGACGTCATCATCAAGCAGGTCTCGCTGCCGCTCATGGACGACGGCGAAATCCCCGGCGCGCTGCGCTTTGAGGCCCGCAAGCACCTGCCGTTCGATCCGCAGACCTGCGTGATCGACTATCAGCTGCTCGCGCGGGTGCCCTCCGAGAAGCGTCTCGACGTCCTGCTCGCCGCCGTGCCCCAGGCCCGGCTCGAACGCCTGATGGCCCCGCTGAAGGCGATCGGCGTGGACCCGGACATCGTGGACGCGGCGCCGCTGGCCCTCACCAACGCGATCTCGCGCTCGGCCGAACGCGAAACCGAAGCGCGCGTGGCGGTGGACCTCGGGCACGGCGGCTCGTGGCTCACGCTCTACCAGCGCGGCGAACCCTACTTCGCACGGCGGCTCGAGTTCGGCGGTGCCGGCGTGACCCGGGCGGTCGCCGCCGCCCTGCGCGTGCCGCTCGAGGAGGCGGAGGAATGGAAACTCGAGGCCGGCGCGGACGACTCGTCCATCCGCGTCGAGCCCGAATCGGCCGAGATGCAGGGCGTGCGCGATTCGCTCCTCGGCCTCGCGGACGAGTTGCGCCGTTCGTTCGCCTACTACCGCACGCTCGCACCGCTGCCCGAGCCGTTCACGCTGTGGATTTCCGGCAACACGGCCCGCCTGCCGGGTTTGGCCGGCGAGCTGAGCGCGATGCTCGAGGTCCCGACCTTCGTGTTCGACCCGCTCGAATCGGTGCCGGCCGAGACGCGCGGGCAGCTCCCCGCCGGAGGGCCTCAGTTCGCGCTCGCCTACGGCCTGGCCTCGAGGATGTCGTGAGCACGATCTTCACGATCAACTTCCGCCGGGAGGCTTTCCTGCGCGAGCGCGCCCGGGCGCGCCGCCGCGCGGTCCGCATGGGCATCTGGCTCGCGTACTTCGGCGTGCTCGCGATCGTACTCGGCCTGTACGCGCTCAATCTCGCGTCGCTTTCCCAGAGAGCCGCCCGGATCGAGCGGCAGGTCGAGAGACTTCGCAGGCAGCCTTCGGGCGCCGACTGGCGTCCGGGGCAGCCCGAGGCCGACCTGGTCTCGCGCTCGCTGGGCGACGCAGGGCGCTGGCGCGACCGCCTGAACCGGCTCGCCCACCTTCTGCCGGCCAATGCCCGGGTGACGAACGTGGCCTTCAACCCGGACAACCTGAGCGGCGCCGATCGGGCCAAGCTGATGATCACGGGCGAACTCCGGCCCTCGACCGGCGGCGACCGCATGCAGCAGGTGCTGGCGTTCGTCGGGGTCCTGTCGCGCGATTCGCTCTTCTCGGCGGGCTACGCCAACGTCCGGCTGGTCACCACGCGCGCGGCCGCCTCCGGGCAGGGCGCCGAGTTCGTGATCGAGTGCCGATGATGAATCCGATCCTTTCCGCGCGCCTGCGGGCGCAGTGGCCGGTCGCGCTCGTGGCCGCGGTGCTGATCGTGTTCGTGGCGATGCACGCGCTCGTGCAGGCGCCCCTGCAGAACCGCTTTCAAACCGCGCTCCGTCGCGCCGGCAACCTCGGCGCCGTGCTCGACCCGTCGGGCGGCGCCGTCCCCGCCGCGATGCCCCCGCGGGTCTACACGCTGCTGATGGAGAACTCCGCGCCGCCTGGCGAAGTGGACGCGAAGGCGCAGGCCGGAACGCTCGGCGCCGAACTCGTGCAGCAGATCTCCAGCCTCGCGACCCTCCAGCATCTCGACGTCGTCGGGGCCGAACCCGGCCCGGTCACGCAGCAGCCGGGCTGGAATGAAGTACGCGCCCACGTGCGCATGAAGGGTTCGTGGGCGCACTGGCTGTCGTTCCTCGACGCGCTGGCGCACAGCGGCCGGCTGCTTCGCGTCGAACGCTTCACCCTGGCGCCGGGCGAGTCGGGGACCTGCGACATCGAGGTGTGGATCTCGGGCGCCACGCTCAAGCGACGCGGAGCCACGCCATGAACCGCGACGTCGGCAGGCTCCTCGGACCTCTCTTCGCGGTCGCCGTGTTCGCTTTCGTGCTCTGGCAGACCCTCCAGGCCCTGCAGGCGTCCGGCGTCTGGCGCTTCGGCGCGCCCCGGGCGGTCGTGCCCGTGACCGATCCGCTCGCGTCGCTCGACGACCTCGTCTCCCGGACGCAGGCGCTGGGCTTCGATGACGCATCCCGCGACCCGTTCGGCTATGGTGCGGCCCAGCCGGGCCCGGGAGGCGACCGGGCCGTGCGCCGCCGGGTGGTGACGCCGCCGCCACCCGCGCAGCCGGTGCTGACCGCCATCATCTACGACAACGACCCCCGGGCCATCGTCCGCTGGGAGGGTCGGGACTTCACGGTTCACACCGGCATGCTGTTCGCCGACTTCACCGTCGTGAGCATCGCGCCCGAGCAGGTCGTCCTTCGGCGCGGCGCGGAGAATCTCGTTCTTCGACGCAAACCCCAGGGAGACTGACGCGTGAAATCCCTTCGCCCCGTCCTCGCCGCCGCGATCGCGGCCCTGCTGCTCGCCGCGGGACCCAGCGGCGCGGCGGCGCCCGAAAAGGTCGTCAGCCTCTCCGCCACCGACGCCAACATCTCCGAGGTCCTCAAGTCGCTCGCCGACAAGGGTGGCTTCAACATCATCACCGGGCCCACGGTCTCGGCGGGCAGGATCACGATCCAGATGAAGGACGTGCCGGTGGAGCAGGCGGTCAATCTCGTGGTGCGTGCCGCGGGCCTGTCCTACGAGCGCATCGGCAACTCGATCCTCGTGGCCGACGCCAAGTCCCTTCAGGAGGAGACCGGGCTCTCGTCCTACATCGTGGACCTCAAGTTCGCGGACGCCTCCGAGGTCAAGGAGGCCCTGAAGGGCCTCACCGACAAGATCGAGGTGGACCGCAGCGGCAACCGGCTGGTCGTCGTGACCAGCCCGCGCATCATTTCCGAGATCGAGGAGATCGTCTCGGAGCTCGACAAGCCGGCCCGGCAAGTCATGCTCGAGGCGCGAATCGTCGAGGTGTCCACCGACGACTTCAAGAAGCTCGGCATCGACTGGGACCTGCTCAGCCGCCAGGGCTTCATGTTCGTCGAGGGCAACTACGATTCGCTGCAGGGCGGCGAGAGCTCGGACCAGATCCGCGGCCTCAAGATCTTCCCGAACACGCCGGGGACGAACGACATCTTCAAGCTGCGCAACTTCAGCCGCGTCGCGCAGGTCTACCGCGTCGCCATGGACCTGGCGATCCAGAACGGCAGCGCGCGCGTGCTCGCCAACCCGAAGATCGCGACGCTGAACGGCCGCGAAGCCAGCATGCTCGTCGGCTCGCGCATCCCGTTCGTCATCAGCGGGACGGTGTTCGCCGGCGGAGGCGCCGCCACCTCGCAGACCGTGCAGCGCGAGGAGGTCGGCGTGAAGCTGGCCATCACGCCGCTCATCAACGCCGACGGCTACATCACCACCGTCATCCGGCCGGAGGTCAGCTCGGTCATCGGATTCAAGGGGGCCAACGACGACCTGCCGGTGGTGGCGACGCGGCAGGCGACGACGACCGTTCGCCTGAAGGACGGCGGTTCCGTGATCATCGGCGGCCTGCTCAGCGAGGAACGCACCACGAACACCTCGCGGCTGCCGATCCTCGGCGACATCCCGGGCCTCGGCCTGCTCTTCCAGCACACCTCGACGCAGGTCTCGAAGAAGGACCTGGTGATCGAGGTCACCCCGCGTATCCTGCCCGACCAGCCGTAGCGCCGGGCCTGCCCGCGCGAGCCGCGCGAATCGGCGATCAGAAGCGCGGCAGGCCGTGCACCTGCAGCGTGCCGGCGAGCCAGCCGAGCCACGCCCCAGCCGCGACGGTGAGCGCCACGGTCACCAGGCCGAGGCCCGCGCTGGAGAGCCGGGGGGTGTCGCGCCGATACCGGTACAGCCACCAGATCAGGAGCGGGACGAGGGCGCCCTTGACGGCGACGAACACGAGCCAGTGCTGCGAGGCGAGCGTCGCGAGCACCGGGTTGCCCTCGCGGTTGCCGAACCAGTGGATGCCGACGGCGGTGGCGAACAAGTCCAGGCTGTTCGCCGCGATCGCGAGGAAGAAGAGCACCTGCATGTCGATCACCCCGGGGGTTGTGGTCCCGCTGCGCGACCTCGGCCCGATACTGTCAGAGCTCGGCACGGACCTCAACGGATTCGTGCCGGTGGAGCCCGCATGACGTTCGATTTCTTCATCGGCATCTCGGTCGTCCTACTTGGGCTCGTCATGGGCAGCGCCGTGACCGCGCTCGCCTGGCGCGTGCCGCGCGGCGAGTCGTGGGTGCACGGCCGCTCGCGCTGCCCGAAGTGCGGCCACGTGCTGGGGGTCGCCGACCTCTTCCCGGTCCTGTCGTGGGCGGTGAACCGTGGGCGCTGCCGGCACTGCGGCGTGGGTGTGAGCGCGCGCTACCCGCTGACCGAGCTGCTGTGCGCCGCGTGGGCGTTCCTGGCCTGGCAGAAGCTCGGACTGACGCCCGCCTTTCCGCTGGTCGCGTTCTGGGGCTTCCTGCTGGTCGCGCTGCTGTGGATCGACCTCGACTTCCAGCTGCTGCCCGACGCGCTCACCCTGCCCGGCACGTTGCTCGGCATCGGCGCAGCGCTGCTGGGCCCGGGAGCGCGGCATGCGATGTTCGGCATGCTGGCGGGCGCGGGATTGCTGTGGCTCGTGGCCGAGCTCTACTTCCGGGTCCGCAAGGTCGAGGGTCTGGGCGGCGGCGACGTGAAGCTCGCGGCGATGTTCGGCGCCGTCCTCGGCGGGCCGCTCGCGCTGCTCACCATCTTCCTCGCCGCGCTCGGCGGCACCGTGTGGGCCGGAGTGCTGCTCGCGCGCGGCAAGGCCGACGGCCGCACGCCGCTGCCCTTCGGCACGATGCTCGCCCCGGCGGCGATGGTCGTGTTCCTGTGGGGCGAGCCGGCCTTTCGCTGGTACCTCGGGCTGCTCGGCCGCTGACGCGCGCGGCGGGCGGTCGCGCCGCTTTGACCCGCGTCACGGGCGCACGGCACACTGCCCCGCCCCACGAGGAGATCCGCATGACCCGCTCGCGCATCACCGGCATCGGCTTTCACGTCCCGCCCCGCGTCGTCTCGAACCATGACCTCGAAAAGCTCATGGACACGAGCGACGCGTGGATCGTCGAGCGCACCGGCATCCGCACGCGGCACTTCGCGGACGAAGGCACGGGTTCCAGCGACCTCGGCGTCGAAGCCGCGCGCCGCGCGCTCGCCGACGCCGGTCGCGCGGCGGAGGACGTGGACTTCGTGATCTTCGCGACCACGACCTCCGACTGGATGTTCCCGGGCAACGGCGTGATCGTGCAGGAACGGCTCGGCCTCGCGACCGTGGGCGCGCTCGACGTGCGCAACGCCTGCAGCGGCTTCGTGTACGCGCTGTCGGTCGCGGACGCGTTCGTGCGCATGGGCCGCTACCGCTGTGTGCTGGTGATCGGGGCCGAGGTGCAGAGCACGGGGCTCGACCTCTCGACCGCGGGCCGCGACATGGCGGTGCTGTTCGGCGACGGCGCCGGCGCGGCCGTCGTGGAGCCGGCGGCGGAGGACGGCGGCATCCTGTCGTGGGCGCTGCACAGCGAGGGCTCGATGGCGCGGGACCTGTGGTGCGAGGCGCCGAGCTCGGCCGCGCCGGGCCGCATCACGCACGCGATGCTCGACGAGGGGCGCCACCACCCGAGGATGAACGGCCGGCAGGTCTTCAAGAACGCGACCACGCGCTTCCCCGAGGTCATCCTCGAGGTCCTGCGCGACGCGGGCCGCTCGCTCGAGGAAGTCGCGCTGGTGGTCCCGCACCAGGCGAACCAGCGGATCGCCGATGCGGTGGCGCAGCGGCTTGGCCTGCCGCCCGAAAAGGTCTTCCAGAACATCGGGCGCTACGGCAACACCACCGCGGCCAGCATTCCGATCGCGCTCACCGAAGCCCGGGACGCGGGGCTCGTCCGGCGCGGCGATCTCGTCGTGCTCGCGGCCTTCGGGGCCGGCTTCGCGTGGGGCGCCTGCGCGATGGTCTGGTAGGCCCGCGGCGCGGGGGGCGCGCCGCGCTCACGCCAGGTTGTGAAAGACCTTCTGGACGTCCTCGTCCTGCTCGAGCTTGTCCACGAGCTTGAGCACTTCGGTCGCCTGATCCTCGGGCAGCGTGGTGGGAGTGAGCGGAAGGTACTCGTGCTCGGCCGAGATCGGCGTGATGCCGCGATCCTCGATGGCCTTCTGCAGCCGGCCGAAGTCCGCGAACGCGCAGCGCACGACCAGCTGGGGCTCGCCCTTCTCGCCCGTGCTCTCGCCCATCTCCTCGAGCCCGTGATCGATCAGGTCCAGCTCCAGCGCCTCGGCGTCCAGTCCCTCGGGCTTGAGGCGGAACACGCCCATGCGCTTGAAATGAAACGCGACACTGTTGGTCGAACCCAGGTTGCCGCCGCCGCGGATGAGCGCCGCCCGCACGTTTCCGACCGTGCGGGTCGTGTTGTCGGTGGCGGTTTCGACGAGCAGGGCGATGCCGTGCGGCGCGTAGGCCTCGTAGAGGATTTCCTCGTAATCGGCCTGGTTCTGGCCCGAGGCCTTCTTGATGGCGGCCTCGACCTTGTCCTTGGGCATGTTGACCGCGCGCGCGTTCTGGATGACGCGGCGAAGCGCGGGGTTGTTCTCGGGACTCGGTCCGCCCCGTTTGACCGCGATGGTGATTTCCTTGCCGATGCGCGAGAAGGCCTTGGACATGCGGTCCCAGCGGGCGAACATCGTGGCCTTGCGGGTTTCGAAAATGCGTCCCATGGTCGTTCCTGGCTCGGGATCGGAGGCGATCGGGGCTGGCGCGGGCGCGCCGCGGGGGGAAAAAGTAAGCCACGCGCGGGGGTTCCGTCGAGGCGGAGCACCCGGGACCGTTCGCGCGGGCGGATTCCGGCCGTGCCCGGAGCGGGCGCGACTGCTAGCTTCGCCGCGAAAACGCGAGTGACCCCAGGTTCCACCCCCCGGAGGACCGCATGAGAAGCCTCGCCGACGTTGACCGCTGGATCGCCGATCACCTCGACGAAAGCCTCGCGGAACTCGGGAGGCTCGTCGCGCAGCCGAGCGTCGCCGCGCAGGGGCTGGGCATGGACGAGTGCGCGCGGCTCGTCGCCGCCATGCTCGAGCGCCGGGGTTTCGCCGTCGAGCTCGTCCCCTCCGGCGGCGGCCCCCCGGTGGTGCTCGGGGAACGCGCGGGACGCTCCGACCGCACGCTGCTCGTCTACAACCACTACGACGTTCAGCCGCCCGAGCCGCTCGAGCTGTGGACGAGCCCGCCCTTCGAGGCGACCCGGCGCGACGGCAAGGTCTTCGGTCGTGGCGTGAGTGACGACAAGGGGCACATCGTCTCGCGACTGCTGGCGATCGACGCGCTGCTCGCCACCCGCGGAGAGCTGCCGTGCCGAGTCAAGTTCGTGATCGAGGGCGAGGAGGAAGTCGGCAGCGTTCACCTGCCGGCATTCGTGCGCGCCCACCGCGAGCGCCTCGCGGGGGACGCCTGCCTGTGGGAATTCGGCCAGGTGGACGACCGCGGCGTGCCCATGCAGTTCGCCGGATTGCGCGGCATCTGCTACGTGGAGCTGTCGGTCGAGACGGCCTCCCTCGACGTGCACTCGGGGCTCGGCGGCTCGATCTTCCCGAACGCGGCCTGGCGGCTCACCTGGGCGCTCGCCAGCCTCAAGGGCAGGGACGAGCGCATCCGCATTCCCGGCTGGTACGACGACGTGCGCCCGCCGAGCGCCCGCGACCGGGAGCTCATGGCGGCGCTGCCCGACACCGCTCCGGCCTATCGCGAACGCTACGGCGTTCGCGGATTCCTGCGCGGCATGGAAGGGGGCGTGGACCTGCGCATCGCCGAGGTCTTCGAGCCGACCTGCACCCTGTGCGGGCTCGACTCCGGCTACCAGGGGCCGGGCTCGAAAACCGTGCTGCCCGCGAGGGCTTCGGCCAAGGTGGACTTCCGCATCGTGCCCGACCAGACGCCCGAGGACCTACTGCCGAAGCTGCGCGCGCACCTCGACGCACAGGGATTCCCTGACGTCACGATCACCTTCCTCGGCGGCAATCCCGCGGGCCGGACCGATCCCGACGACCCCTTCGTCTCCCTGGTTTCCGACACGGCCGCGCCCGTGTACGGGGTGCCCATGCAGATCGTTCCGATGATCGGGGGCTCGGGGCCCAACCACTGCTTCCTGCACGAGTTGAAGGTGCCGGTCGCGTGCGCGGGGCTCGGCTACCCGGACACGCGGGCGCACGCGCCGGACGAGAATCTGCGCGTGGACCACTACGCGAACCACGCCCGGCACATGGCGCGCATCCTCGAGGCGTTCGGAAGCCCGGCCGCCTAGGCGGCCCTCGGGCCCGTCCGAACACGGCCGTATCCGGCGCGTCGCCCTCGCGTGTATCCTGCACGCGAAGCCGCGCGGTTCGAAGAACGCGCAGCACGGGGGTCACCGATGCGATCCACGCGTTACGCCGCGATGCTGGCGCTCGGCTACACCGTCGTCGCGACCGCCTACATCCTCGTCTCGAGCAGCATCGCCGCCCGGATCTCGACGAACATCGAGGAACTCGAGACGATCGAGACGATCAAGGGCGTGCTCTACGTGGTCGTGACCGCCATCGCGATCTTCCTCGGCGCGCGCTGGATGTTCGTCCGGGTGGATCGAATGCACGACCATCTGGTCGCCCGCGATCGAGCGATCGTCGAGAACGAGCGCCGCGTCTTCGCCGGTCTCATCGCCGGCACCATCGCCCACGACGCGAACAACGTGCTGGTCGCGGTGATCTCCGACCTCGACGCGCTGGAGCGATCCAGGCCCCAGGGTGATCCGACCATGAATCGGCTGCAGGTTTCGGTCGAGCGGCTGGTGGCGCTCAACCAGCGGCTGCTCGTCACCGCGCGGCGCGGACGGGCGACCCGTGCCGAGGACGTGGACCTCGTTCCCAACATCGAGGAGACGCTGGCGGTGGCCCGATCGCACGCGGCCGTGCGAAGCTGCCGCCTCGAGTTCGTCCGCTCGGGCCCGGTCCGCCTGCACACGCACGCCCTGCTCGTGCAGCAGATCCTCTCGAACCTGGTCGTCAACGCCGCCGAGGCGACGGGCGGTCGCGGCCGCATCGAGGTCCGTCTCCGCGATTCGCCGACCGAGGTGACCCTGGAGGTGCACGACGACGGGCCCGGCATTCCGGTCGAGCGCCGCGCGACCCTCTTCGAATCCCTCGAATCCACGAAACCCGACGGCTCCGGGCTCGGGCTTTTCTCGGTCCGGTCCTGCGTCTCCGCCCTGGGCGGGACCGTCGAAGTCGGCGACTCGTCGCTCGGGGGCGCCTGTTTCCGCGTGGTGCTTCGCGAACTGCCTCGCGACTCCGGCGGAGCGGGGATGGCCGCCGGTTCCCGGCCCTTCGGTCCGCCCGCGCCCGACTCCAGGCACGGACGCCAGCGGGCGACGGCGCCCGAGGCGTAGGGCGGGCCCCGCCCTTCCGGGTGGCGGCGGCGCCCCGGGCCGCCGATAACGACGGCGAGCCGGGGCGCAGGGCCCCGACGTGATTTTCGGACCACGGGGACTCCGTTGCCTTCGACCAGCCTGGGTGCGGGCGGAATCGCCGCGGACCCGCCGCTCTCCCGCGCCTACGCGCCCCTCGCCGCCGCGGCGCTGCTCGCCGCGCTCGCCGGGCCGGTTCTCAATCTGGAACTGGCTCGCGACCCGAGTCCGGCCTCCGCCCTCGCGGGCTTCTGGCTCGGCTACTCGGTGCTGCTGCTCCTCGAAGCCGCGTGCGTGGTGTGGCAGTCCACCTCGCTCGCGTTCCTGGGCACGCCTCGCGCCCGCCGCCGCCTCGGCTGGCTGGCGCTGGCGACAGGCACGGCGACCTCCGTGCTGGTGTGGCTCGCCGGTCAGCCCGCGAGCTCCGCCTGGCTGTTCCGCGAAGTGGTGCCGACGAGCCGTGACGCCGCCCTCACCGCCGCGAACGTCCTGCGCGCGCTCGCGCCGCTGCCCGCGATCGTCGCGCTGCGCGGGGTGCTGGCCGCGAGCGTGCTGCGCGACGGGCGCGGAGCGGCGATCCCCGCGGCGCTGCTCGCGCGCCTGGCGGTCCTTTCGGCCTGGCCGCTTCTGCCGCATGGCGGGACGGGCGTCCGATCGGCCTGCGAAGCCCTGCTGGCGGGAGGCGTGATCGAGCTCGTCGTGCTCGCGCTCGCGCGCTCGGCCGCGCTCCCGCACGCGGCGCATCACGTTCCGCCCGCCGCGGCCCGGGTGGCCGCGGTCGCGGCCCCGCTGGTGGCCGCGACGCTCGCCTGGGCGGCGCTGCGCCCGGGCCTGCACGCCGTGCTCGGCCGGCTCGATCACCCCGAACTCGCACAGGCACGCTTCGGACTCGTGTTCGCCGTGTTCATGGCGCTGTGCGCGCCCGTGTGGGCCCTGCGCGATCTTGCGCTGCTGGCCGAGGGGGCGGGCGCCTCGCGCGATTCGGTTCGCCGCTTCGCCGGCCGCGTCGCCGCGGCGGCCTCGATCGCGTTCGCGGCGGTGCTGGTCGGGGTCGCGCTTCGCCACGACATGGGGTCCGCGCTCGGCTTCGGTCCTGCGACCGGCGAGTTCGCGTGGGCGGCCGTGGCGCTGCTGACGCTGGCGCCCGCACTGGTCGCGGCGCGCATGCCGGCGCAGGGGCAGCTGATCGCGCGACACGTCACGAGCGTCTTCGGGTGGGCGCCGGCGCTGAGGCTGGCGCTGACGGTGGGGCTCGGGCTGATCGCCGCGCGCTTCGCACCGCGAATGGACGGCGCGACGCTCGGCGCGGCGCTGCTGCTCGCCGGCGAGGTCTTCGAGGTCTGGGCCTACGAGCGCGCCGTCGCGCTCACGCCCGGGTCGGACCGGCCGCAGGACACGAGTGCGCCCCACGCGGACGGCTCTCCCGATTCGATCGCGAGGGCGGCGTGATGGTCCGCCCCGGCGCCCGGCTCGTCGCCCTCGCGGCGTTGCTGGCGATCGGCACGGGCGCCGCGCCGCGCTCGGTGACCTACCCCGGCCGCACGATGGGGACCTACGTGAACGTGACGCTGGTAACCCCCGACTCCGCGGCGAGCGCACCGCTGGCCGCGACCGCGCTGGCGGTCTTCCACCGGACCGACTCGCTGATGAGCAACTGGACCACGTCCAGCGAAGTGGCCCGGCTCAATCGCGAAGCCGCGGCGGGTCCGGTCACCGTGCAGCCCGAAGTCGCGAGGGTGCTGGAGGTGGCGCTCGACCTGTACGCCGAAACCGACCGGACTTTCGACGTGACGGTGGAGCCGCTGGTTCGCGCCTGGGGTTTTCTCGGCGGGCACCCGCACGTTCCGTCGGACTCGGCGGCGGCCGAGGCGTTCCGGCGTGTCGGCGCGGACCAGGTTCACTTCGACCCCGCGACGCGGACGCTGCGTTTCGCGAATCCCGGCGTGCGCGTGGATCTTGGCGGCATCGCCAAAGGCTGGGCGGTGGACGTCGCGGCGGAGTCCCTGCGCGCACACGGCGTGCACGACGCGCTCGTGGACCTGACGGGCAACATGAACGCGATGGGCCATCCCGCGGGATCCGAGGCCTGGCGGATCGGCATTCGCGACCCGCGCGATCGGGTGCCGTGGTTCGCCCGCATCACCCTGCGCGACGAAGCGATCTCGACCTCGGGCAAGTACGAGCAGTTCGTGGCGGCGGACGGCCGGACCTTCGGACACATCATGGATCCGCGCACGGGCCGCCCGGCCGAGGGTCTCATCTCGGTGACGCTCGTCTCGAAGAGCGCCTTCACCTGCGACGCCTGGGACACACCGTTGTTCGTTCTCGGCACCGAAGCGGCGAAGGCGAAGGCGCTCGCCCACCCCGAGTTCGAGGCGATCCTGGTCGAACCCGGTCGCGATGGTGTGGACACGGTGTGGGTGGAGTCGTCGCTCCTCGATCGCTTCCACCTCGAGCCCTCAGCGGCCGGATTCCTCCGCGTGCGGTCCTTCTAATGTAGTCGGCCATTCCGTGCGGAGCGCGGTGCCGGCCCCTCCGCATGCACATGAGAGCGCGCACTCGCGGCCCGCTCCGCTTTCCGGGTCATTTCCCGGTATCCGGCGCCGAGGCACGACGCTTGCCCTGCACACCGCGTCCAACCCGGCGGACCTTGTGCCCGACGCGCACAAGCGAAGCCACAAACGACTTGCAGGCGCAACACGGAGCGCGTGCCCCCGCAATTGCGGCTCGGGGTCGCGATTCGCAACGGAGCGCCTTGCACATTCGCAGTTTGAGTCCAGGAGAGGCGGAGCACGTGAATCGGTTCACGAAGTCGGCGAGAAGCACGCGGCATTGCGCGCTGGCGATCCTGCTGGGATCGCCGTTGGTCGCGCTCGGCTGTGCCTCCCCGACCGCTCCACCTGCGCCGCCTTCGGGCGGCAAGACCTTCAACGGCAGCTATTCCGACTTCGTCGCCCAGGTCGAACCGGTGATCCAGCGCCGTGGTTGCGACACCGGTGGGGATTGCCACGGCGGTGGTCCACGCGGGGCGTTCGCACTCTCGCCCGCGGGATCCAAGAACACTCAGTTCGATTTCGACCAGGTCTCGCTGCAGGTGAATCCGGTGACGCCGGAATCGAGCCGCATTCTCACCAAGCCGCTGGCGCTCGCCGCCGGCGGCGTGCCCCACTCGTTCAAGCCCTTCGCCAGCACCGCCGACACTGACTTCGTCGCGATCCGCACCTGGGTGCTCGCCGGGGTGACGCCATGACGCCCGTCCGCGCCGGCTTGCTCGCGCTCGTGGCCTCGCTCGCGCTGGCCGCCGCGCCTGCGCACGCGCAGGACGCGCCTGCCGACAGCGCCGCCGCCTCGGAAGTCGCCGTGGGCGCGGAAGCCGCGTCCCCCGTGGCGCCGGCGCCGCCCGCGCACCGGCGCGACGGCCTCGAAGCGCTCGTGCCCGCGCTCGCCGAGAACGCCTACACCCTCGAGCCCGGCCCGCGGCCGTTCCTCGAGCGGCTGGCGGTGACTCCGGCCTTCGGCGCGCTCGGGTCCGAGAGACTGTTCGCGATTCGCGTCGCCTACAACCCCAATCGCTGGCTCGGCTACGAAGCCGAGCTCGCGCACAACCCCAGCCAGGCGGTGCACGCGATCATTCATCGCCTGAGCATTCTCGTTCGCCGCCCGCTGTCCGGGCGGTTGCAGCCCTACGTCACTGCCGGCTACGGCATGGCGGTCGTCCTCCCCGGACGATCCGTGAACGCGGATGCCGTCACCAAGAACATGCTCGCGCTGGGCGGCGGGCTGGAGCTGTACATCCGGGACGATCTCGCGCTTCGGGCGGAGATGCGGCGCAGCACCGTCTTCGGACGCCAGGCGAACCGTGAAGGTCTGGTCGCGTACGACTACGCGGAGCAGACCCTGGGTCTCGCGTTCTACCGGACCATCAGGCCGTGACCCACGGATCCTCGACCGGAGGTCAAAGCGACATCATGACGCCCCGAACCCAGCATCGCGCCCTCAAGGCCCTGTTCGCGCCGCTCGCCGCGGCGTGTCTGCTCCAGCTGTCGGCGGCCGGATGCCGCGACAGCGCTCCCGACGACCTCATCCAGCAGGAGCCGACCACCGACGCCCTCGTGTTCGTGAAGACCACGGCCTCGGGCACGCTCAATCGCACCGAGGATCCCGGCAACCTGTTCAAGCTCTCGCCCATCGCTCTCGACGGCGTCGTCACTCCGGTCACCAACTTCACGGGCGCGAACGTGTGCGACCCGGCCGTGTCGTTCGACGGCAAGAAGATCCTGTTCTCGATGCGCCCCTCGGGCGGCGGCGCGCACAACATCTATGAAGTCGACGCCGACGGGACCAACCTGCGCCAGGTGACGAGCGGCGGCGGGGACGACTTCGATCCGCTCTACCTGCCGGACGGCCGCATCGCGTTCACCAGCACCCGGCCCGGCGAGATGGACGAGTACAACCACGCGCCGTCGGCCAGCCTGCACACCTGCAACATGGACGGCAGCGGCATCGAGCGCATCAGCTTCAACCAGAGCGACGACTTCGATCCCGAGCTGCTCCCCGACGGACGGCTCGTGTACACGCGCTGGGAACACTTCGGGACCATGAACCGGTTCCCCCTGTTCTTCACGAATCCCGACGGCACCGGCACGTTCCACTTCTTCGGCCCGCACGACCGGAACTTCTTCCACCCGGTCGTGGCGCCGGATGGCCGCATCATCTCGATCGAGTCCACGAGGGTGAACGAGGACGAAGGCCCGCTGGCCGTCCTCAAGCCCGAGCAGGGGCCCGCCGACCCGACGACCGGCGCGCGCGCCCTGCACTGGGACGTCCTCACGCCGCAGGTCAACACCGACGGCGAGCCGTGGCCCTATGGCGCGTTCAAGTACCCGCGGCCGCTCGGCGGCAACCGCTTCGTCGCGTCCTACACGCTTCCCGCGGCGACGCCCGAAGAAACGGACTACGCGCTCTACACGTTCACGCTCGCGCAGGCCGGCGCGGGCACCACGGCCGACCCCGCGACGTTCAGCGTCGCGGATCTGACCTACCTCTACAACGATCCGAACACGAACGAGTTCGACGCCCAGTTGCTGGCGCCGCACGCCAAACCCCCGGTCATCGCGTCCACCGTGGACCGCATGGTGGACTACGGCGTGTTCCTCGCGCAGGACGTCTTCAACCGCGGCACCAACGACGGCCAGGAGCGCCCGCAGCGCGGTGTGGACCGCATCGACAGCATCGCCGTGATCGCGGCGCGCCCCACGCTCGTCGGCGAAATGAACGACTTCTCGGCGAACGAGTTCGAGAAGCGGGCGCTCATCGGCTTCGCGCCGGTGCAGTCCGACGGCTCGTTCAAGATCCGGGTGCCGGCGGACACGCCGATCAGCTTCGCCACGCTCGACAGCCTCGGCCGCGGTTTCGTCGTCAAGCGCACGCACCTCTACGTCCGCCCCGGCGAGACGTTCGATCGCTGCATCGGCTGCCACGAGGACCGCGTGCCGGGCGGGCCGTTCCCCACGAACCCCAACCCGATCGCGGGCATGCTCCCGGCGCACGACCTGAACATCCCGAAGTCGCAGTTCATGGTGATCAACTGGCAGAACGACATCGGACCCGTCGTGGCGGCCAAGTGCCAGAGCTGTCACACCCCTGTGATCAACGGGCCCGACACGACCCTGGCCGGCGGCCTTGATCTCACGACGGTCCCCGACACGGTCCGCATGAACCGCATCTTCCCGCGCGCCTACGTGAACCTGTCGGGCGAAATGATGGACGGCCGCCGGCAGGAGACCGATCCCCCGTTCCCCCGCCGCTCGCGTCTCATTGACTACGTGCTCGGCGTGGGTTCGCGCAGCGGTTCGGGCGTGCACCCGACCGGCGCCGACTCGCTGACCGCGGTCGAGCGTCGCAAGTTCAACCTCTGGGTGCTTCTCGGCGCCCAGTACAAGTGAGCGAGTCCAGCATGAGCTTCCTTCTCACCCAGTCTGTGCGTCGGGTGGCGTTCGCATCGGCGGTGGCGGCGATGGCCGCCGCCGGGCCGGTCGCGGGCGCGCCCCTGCCGGCGGCCGGCGCCGAGGCCCTCGGAGTCTCGAGTACGGTCGCCGAGACCGCCCTGGGCCGTCACTCGCTGCGCATGCTGGACGGCTCGAACACGTCGCTCTCGGCGATGCGCGGGCGCGTGGTGATCGTCAACTTCTGGGCGAGCTGGTGCTCGCCCTGCCGGCGCGAGCTGCCGAAGCTCGATGCGCTCCACCGCGAGTGGCGTTCGCAGGGCGCGTCGGTGCTCGCCGTCTCGATCGACGACGACGCCCGCAACGCCGGTCGCTTCGTCCGGAGCGGGCGGCTCTCCATGCCCGTCGCCTGCGACGGCCCTCAGGGGCTGGCCCGTCAACTGAACCTTCGGCACGTACCCGCGACGATCGTCCTGGACCGTGACGGCCGCATCGCCTGGAGCACCGGCCGCTCCGACGACGCCGAGCTCGTGAAGCTCGCCTCCGTCGTGCGGCGCCTCGCGGGTGCGGCGCCGGTGGCCGGCATCGAATCGAATGGAGGCGGACGATGACTCGGTCGCGGACCACGCGGGTTCTGCTGCTGATGGCGTCACTGGCCCTCATGGCGCCGGCCCTCACCGGCTGTGCGGCGCGCTCGGTTGCCGCCTACGAGCGGGAACACCTCGCCGATCCCATCATGGCGTTCCAGACGCGCGCCGCGAAGGACGCGCGCCGCGTGCGGGCGTTCGAGGCGCGCGAAGGCTCGACCGGCGGTGTCGGTGGCGAGGGCGGAGGCTGCGCGTGCAAGTGACGCGCCGCACGGGGCTCGGGTTCGCGGCGATCGCGCTCGGCGCGTTGGCGGCTTCCCCCGCCGGCGCGCAGGTCGCAGTCGCGAGCACCGCGAACGGGCTGTTCCGGACGTTCGTGGACTCGAAGCACGTGCTGGTTCGCTCGTTCGTCGAGGATTTCACCGTGCCGCTTCGCGGCGACGGCAACGTGACGCTGCATTGGAACCACGAGCGGGTGCTCATCCCCGGCGTCGCGGCTCCCGCCGGGAGCGAGGAGGCGATTGACGCGATCACGACCGCGAGCCGGCCCATCGAGGGCAACGCGTTCCAGGACTTCATCAAGGTCCGCAACGAGCTCGAGGGGCAGGTCAGTCGCGGTGGCGCTTCACTGGGCTACTACCATTCGATCGAGAGCGACTACCTGGGGCACCAGGTGTCGGCCTCCTACAACCGCGACGTGCGCGACGACCAGATCAACATCTCGGTCGGGACCAGCTTCGGCTGGGACGACATCAAACCGCTCGTGGACCAGCGCGGCAGCACCGCGCCCGACCACAAGAACACGCTGCACGTGAATGCCGTCGCCACCCGCGTCCTTTCGCCGGTGTCCGTCGTGCGCCTGGGCGTCGAGGTCAATCGCGTCACCGGCCTGCAGCACAACCCCTACCGCATGGTGTATGCCGGCGGCACCACGATGCCCGAGCGGCACCCGGAGTCGCGACTGCGGCGCGATGCCTTCCTGAAGTTGCACCACTACCTCGCGAACCGCTCGAGCCTCAAGTTCGACTACCGCCTCTACGACGACGATTGGGGCGTGCTCTCGCACGAGGTCGCGGGCGGTCTGTCGCAGTACATCACGCGCGGCCTGTACGCGCAGTACGAGTACCGCTGGTACACGCAGTCGAGCGCCGACTTCTGGCGCCCCGAGTACGCCACCACGCAGGGCGTGGACGGCTACGTCACGGGTGACTACCGGATGAGCCCGCTGTCGTCCCACCTGTTCGGCTTCAACCTGAACGCCGATCTCGGCGTGCTCGCGCCCGATTCACCGAAGTTTCGACGGTTCTCGGTCTCGCTCGACTACGAGCGCTACTTCAACAGCAACAACTATTCAGCGGACATCCTGGAGACGGGACTGGAGTTCCGGTTCTAGGTGCATTCCAGGTGATGGAGTGGCCGGAGAGAGGAGCCTGACGTGCGACGAGTCATTGTGCTGAGTCTCGGACTGTCCCTGGTCGCGGCGACCGCGCCGCAGGCGGGCACGTTCGAGCGCGCCCGCATCGTTCCCGACCTGGGTCTCGATGCCATCACCCGCGGTGTCACCCGTCAGCAGGTGGGGCGGGAGCTGTTCTCGGACCCGTGGGCCACGGCGACGATCGGACACGTGGACCTGTACGACGTCTTCCCCTACGTCGAGTCCCGTACGTTCCAGATCGTCTCGGATCCGCGCTGGAACCGGCTCGTGATCGGCGAGGCTGGGCGGGCGCTGCGCGCCTACGACGGCGCCGGAACCCCGCTCGGCCGCCTCTCGGAGCCGCGCGGTCTGGCGGTGGACGAGAACGATCGCGTGTACGTGGCCGACGCGGGCAACGACCGGATCGTCGTCCTGCAGGCCAGCACCACGTACGGCGAGGTGACGCTCGAACCGCTCTACGAGATTCGCGGTTTTTCCCGGCCGTTCGACGTCGCCTGGTCGGACGGCGGCACGCCGTTCACCCCCGGTGACGACGCCCTCTACGTCGCCGACACGGGCCGCAATCGCGTCGCCGCATTCGCGCTCGGCGCCGGCTCGGCCCGCGAGGTCGCCGCCATCGGCGACCTCGGCAGCGGTCCTGGCCGCTTCGCCGGACCGATGGCGATTCGCGCCGGCCGCGAGGACGGCCGTAACACCCACGACGTGTTCGTCGCCGACGCGCACAACGGCCGGCTCGTGCGCCTTCTGCACGACGCCTCGGGGCTGCACTGGGCGTCCGAGACGAAGGTGGACGCCGACGTCGTCACCTCGCTGGACACCGATCAGTGGGGCAACCTCTACGCGGCGGCGCCCAACCGCGGAGTCGTGCGCAAGTACGCGCCCGACCTCTCGCCGGTCGCCGAGCTGCGCGGCGACCTGGTGCGGCCGCGCAACTTCCACGTGCCGTTCTTCACGGTCCGCGACCACCGGACCGGTACGGTCACCCGCGAAGGCCGTGCGAACGGCCTGACCGTCGAGGAATGGACCGACGCGAGCGGCGTGCGCCTGTGGAACCTCGGCCTCGAGGTGCCGGAGCTGGCCGTCGCCGGCACCGACCAGCCCGAAGCGCGTTTCACGCTCACCGATCGCGCCAGCGTCGTGGTCGAGCTGCTCGACGCCACCGGCGGTGCGCCGCTCGTTTCGCGTTCCGCGGGCACGCTCGAAGCCGGCGCGCACACGCTGGCCCTGACCGAGGCGGACCGCGCCGCGGTCGCGGGTCGCGGCGACCTGCGCCTGCGGCTGGTCGCGACCTCCATGTACGCCGGCGGTCCCTCCGCCCAGGCCGAGACGGGCTTCCGCTGGAACAGCTCGGGCGCTCTCGCGCCTCCGGCCTTCGCCATGATGCTCGGCAGCTCGCCGAACCCCGCCGCCCGCTCGGCCCGCATCGCCTTCGCGTTGCCCGCCGGGTCCGGCGCCGCCTCGCTGCGCGTCTACGACTCGATGGGCCGCGCCGTCCGCTCGCTCGGCTCGTCGTTCGCCTCCGGCCGCAACGAGGTGACCTGGGACCTGCGCTCCGACCGGGGTGGTCGTGTGGCGCCCGGCGTCTATTTCGCCCGCCTGACGACCGACGGCCGCGAGCTGTCGCAGCGGCTGGTGGTGCTTCCGTGACGCAACCCCACCGGGCAAGGGCGACGCGGGCGCGGCGGGCTTCCCGTCGCGCCGCGGCCCTGCTGGCGATGGCCGCCTGCACGGCGAGCCTCGCCGGCTGCCTGGGTGCGCCCAAGATCGAGGATCGATGGACTCGCATCGATCTCGCTTCGGCCAACCACGCGCCCGGGCAGAGCGTGCCTCCCGGCGTGCGCGACTCGGTGATGCTGGTCGCCCGCATCACCTACCGCGCGATCGTCACCGGCTACGCGGTGGCCGAACTGCGGGCGAGCGGTTCGGTCGCCAACGGCGACGTGACGCTCTCGCCCGACGCCTCGCGCGAACCGATGGCTTACGACATTGACCGCATCCTCGCCAACTCGGTGTCGGTGGGGCGCACCGTGCACCCGATCACCGGCTGGGACCACCTGGTCCAGACGCTGCCCATGTCCTTCGCCGCGGTCCCGCCGGCTTCGGTGGACACCACGGGCGCCACCTCGGGACTGTTCCTGCTCTGCTACCTGGGCAGCGGCGAGGAGATCGAGCTGCGCGACGGCTCCGACTCGATCGCGATCACCCCCTTCCCGGCCGCGCAATACCAGATCCTGCCCGTCGGCCTGAAGCTCACGCTCGGAACGGCGCCCACGCCGTGACGAACGCGACCCTGCGAATCGGCGCGCCGCTGCTGGCGCTGACCTGCCTGACCGCTCCCGCGCTGGCGATGGCCGCGCGACCGCTGTGGTTCGTGGGCGTCACGGGCGGCACGGCCCGATTCGACTCGCATCTCGCCGACTACCAGTGGAACCTCGCGCCGCGCCCGGCATTCGGCGCGCAGGTCGGCGCCACCGTGGGCCGATTCGGACTCGCCCTGCGCGGCTGGTCGGCACTGGCGGCGCAGCATGTGGACGCCTCCGCCTCGGTTCCCGACCCGGCGGTGCGCGTCACGACCTTCGATCTGGCCGGCGAGGCCACGCTCGCGCGCGGACTCGGGGCCGAGTTGCTGGCCCGCGGCAGCGCCGGCCGCGCCTCGCTCGGCTATTCACCGGACCGCGTCACGCTCGACGCCGGCGGTGGCACGACGACCGTGGACCTCGTGCCGGTGCACGCCTTCACCTGGGGCGCCGGCGCCGCGTTGAGGCGCCCGCTCGCCCCCCGATGGATGGCCACGCTGGCGGTCGAACGCAGCGCCCTGTCCTTCGAAACCGCGCATCGCTCCGGCTCCGGAGTGACGTACGCGCGGGAGACCTTCGGCAATTGGAATGGCCGGCTCGAGCTGGCCCGCATCTTCGGCGAGCGATGAAAGGAAGGACCCGCATGAACGCGCAGGGATCGCAGCTTCACCGCTCCCGACCCGAAGTTCCGCTCGCCCGCACGGCGCGGGCGACGTGGTCGCTGCTGGCGCTGCTCGCGCTGCCGGCGCTCGCCCTGCCCGCACGGGCGCAGGACGCATCCGCGGCCGACAGTCTCGCGGCCCCGGCCGTCGTCGGTGAGTCCACCGACACGGCGCCGCTCGGCGACAGCACGATCGCGGCACCCGCGGCTCCGGTCATGAACCCGCAGCTCAAGGTCGGATCGAAGCGCGTGCGCCTGACCGGCGCCGCGCGCAACGTCGTGCGCTCGGGCCCCGGCGACACCTACGCGGTCGTCGGCGTCTTCAAGGCGAAGACCGAGTTTCCGGTGTTCGCCAAGAGCGGCGACTGGTACGGCGTCAAGCTGTCCGACACCGAGACGGGCTGGGTGCATCGCTCGCTGTGCAAGGAACTCGACGACGTGTCGGGCCTCGAGTTCAAGCCGAACCCGCGGCTCTACTCGCGCACGGGAGCGTTCCTGCTCGAGGGCTACACGGGCGGCTACGCGTTCGATCAGAAGTCGAACTCCCTCGTCGCCGGCGGCCGGCTCGGCTACTACGTGTTCGACCGCCTGACGGTCGAGGGCGGCCTGTCGTGGACGCACGTGCGCCGCCCCGCCGAGATCGTGGAGTCGCTCTTCGGCCTGTCGCTCGAGGCCGAGGACTTCCACATGATGTTCTACCACTTCATGGCGACGTACGAACTGCTGCCGGGCCGGCAGATGGTGCCGTACGTCAGCGTCGGCGCCGGCTCCAGCATCATGAAGGGCGAGTCCGAGCCCAGCCTGAACCTCGGCGCCGGAACGACGATGTACCTCTCGCGCCGCACCGCGGTGCGCTGGGAGGTGCGGGACTACCGCATGAAGACGGGCGCCGCCAACGCGCGCCAGACCCACCACAACGTCGAACTCACGATCGGCACTCTTTACCTCTTCTAGGAGCGCGTCATGAAGAATGGACTCCTCCGCCCCCTCGGGGCCGCGCTGCTGGTCGCGGCGTGTTTCGCGGCCCCCGCGGGCGCCAAGGCGCCGCCGCCCATCGCCGCGCGAGCCGGCCTCGAGCTGGCCCGCGCCGCCGCCACCGCCTGGGCGGCCGACTCCCGACTGGTCTACGTCGAGAACGACGAGGACGTGGACGCCGACGGCGGCGCCGCGCGCTGGGGCTACCTGTTCGTCTCCCCCGCGACCGGACGCGCACGCGCATGGTCCGTTCGCGACGGCCGCATCGCCGCGGCCGAGAACGTCGAGATGGCGTTCGAGGCCCCGCCGCTGCCCGAAGGCTGGATCGACAGCGGCGCCGCGCTGGCGGCGGCCGACCGCGAGGCGGGCCGCGCGTTCCGCAAGGGAGCGCAGGGCCATCTGAGCACGATGCTGTTGATGCGCGGGGCGTTCGACGAATCGGATCCCGACCGCACGACCTGGACGCTCGTCTACACGGCCCCGGGCGCGCCGTCGCTGTGGGTCGTCGTGGACGCGGCCGAAGGCAAGGTCCGCCGGACCTGGAGGGGCTGACCGTCATGCGCCCGAAACTGCTCCTTCCGACCCTGTGGTTCGTCGCCATCGGCGCGGCCACCTCGCTCGCGGGCGTGACTCCCGGCGAAACACCGACCGAGGTGCGCGTCCAGCGCGTCAAGCCCGACCGGCCGAAGCTGCCGACGCTGCGTTTCCTCGGCGCCAACCGCGACTACCTGCGCGCCGAGCTGGACCGCCTGCGCGCGAAGACCGTGAGCGTGAGCGGCGAGGCCGCGGCGATCGACCCGCGCTTCCTGCGCTACGGCGAGATGGTCGCGGCGGCGCGGGCCGCCGGCGACTCCGCGGCCGCCGCGGACTCGGCCCGCTCGGGACGTGAGTTGTTCGCGAGCGTCACCGAACTGGGCGGGCTCGAGGGCGAGCTGGACCAGCTCGACCGCGCGCTCGCGCGCCAGCGCGAGCGGCTCGGCGTGCTGCAGGCGGATTTCGCCGGCACGCAGCGCACCGCGCTTGCCGTCGTCCTGAGCGGCTGGCCCGGCGACGACGCGCCGCGGGCGCTGGTGATTTCGCTCGAGGATGGCACCCGCGAAACCGTGAACCTTTCGCCCGAGCAGTGCGACGCGCTGCGTACGGGCGGGGCCGTGCAGGTGCTCCACCGCCTGCTCGAGCCACGCGAGCAGGTCTTCGAGTTCGCCTTCGGCGGCGGCGCGCCCGGCTGGCTCGAGCTGGACCCGGCGCGCGACCGGCTGAACCTGCTGCGCCTGGACATCTCCCACCTGGCCGCGGACGACTCCTCGAGCGTCGCGGCCACCGCCTGGGTGCTGGACGACCGGACCGCCCTCGCCCGGTGAGCTCGACTTCCCCGAACTCGCGCGCCGCCCATCCCGGCGCTCCGCGGGCGTTCGCGTGGCTGCTCGCCGCGCTCGCGCTCGGCGCTTTCGGCGCGCCCTCCTCGGCGACGGAAGCCCCGCCCGCGGTCCGGCCGGTGGTCGGCGACTCGCTCGGGGAGGGCGCGCTGCGCCTGGCCCGCGCTCAGGCGGCGTGGCGCATGGGGCAGCCGCTCGAGGTGATCCGCGTGCTCGAAGCGGTGGACTTCGCCTCCCCACCCGCGTTCGAGGGGGCGGACCGCGCGGCGTTCCTGCTCGCGCAGGCGTGGCTTCGCCTCGGCGCGCACGCGCGTTTCGATTCGCTCGCCCGCCAGGTCGCCGGCTGGCCCCGCTCCAGCGAGTTCACGCGTGCGCTCGCCGACCAGCGCGCGCTGCTCGATCCGGCCGCCGACGCCCGCGGGGCGCTGCGCGCCGGCGGCGCGCCACGCCTGCGTGAAGACGCCGAGGGCGCGGTGCACTTCCGCGCCGCCGCCGAGAGCGTCGCCGCCGGCGGGGACGCGCGCGACGAACTCGGGCGCGTGCCCGGCGGGAGCGCGCACGATCCCGCCGCACGCGACCTGGCGGCGCGCCTCGCGTACGAACGGGGCGATTCCTCGGCGGCCGTGCGTGCGCTGGCGAACCTGCTCGAGCGCGATCCGGGTTACGCGAACCGGCGCGAACTCGAGGCGCTGCTCGCCGACGACGCCCTGCGCCGCGGCGACGCCCACGAGGCCTACCGGCTCTGGGGGACGCTCGACGCCGAATGGACCGCGACGCGCGATTCGTTGCGCACGCTGGCGACCCGGAAGGACCTCGAGCCGCTCATCGCCGCGTGGGAGGACGATCCCGCCGCGAGCGGCGCGCCGCTCGTGCCGGCCCGCCGCTCGCGCGAGGGCGCGGCGGCGCTCGGCCGCTCGCGCGCCGACCGTGGTGAAGGCGCCGGCGATCCGGGCGCCGCGTTCGACCGCCCCGAGCGCGTGGTCACGAACGCCCGCGTCTTTCCTCCCTCGGCCCCGGAGTGGGCCGCGCTCTCGAACGCGCAGGCGCGCACCGGCGAGGCGGACGCCGCGGCCGCGCGGGCGGGCGACGAGGCCCGGCGGGAGCGTGAGAGCGCCGCCGAGCTGCAGCGCTACCTGCGGACCGGTCAGGACTCGCTGGCGCGCGAGCACGCGCGCATCGAAACGCGCCTCGCGCGCCTCGGCGAGCTGCACCGCGCGCTCGATGCGATCGACGCCCGGCTCCGGGCGGTGCGCGATTCGGCCACGCGGCGGGTCCTGCGTCGCGCCGCGGCGCTGCTCGCGGCATGCGAGGCGAACCAGCGCTGGATCGCCGGGCTCGACCACTTCTGGGTGAAGGGCCCCGCGCCGATGCACGCTCCGGCGGGCTACGCGAGCCCGGAGTCGGTGCTCGTCGTCGAGCGCGCGCTCGTGCGCGGCGTCGCCGACATCGCCGCGCGCGTCGCGGCCGAGAGCCCCGGCACCATCGCGCGTTCGTACGAACGGGCATGGCGGCCGGGCGTGCTCGACCGCATCGCCCGACAGGACGCCGAAGCGGCCGCCTCGCTCGCGTGGGCGAAGCGGCTCGCCGGCTCGCTCGACTCGAGCCTCGCGGTCGCGACCCGTGCCGAGCTCTCTCGTGCGCTGGCGGCCCGCGCCGAACGCCTGGCGGGTCATGCCGACTCGCTGCGCGCCGCCGCGGGCCGCGAACGCGACGCCGTGGCGCGTTCGGCGGTGCGTCGCACGCTGGCGACGATGGAAGACGAGCGCGAAGCGATCGACTACGGCCTCGCCGCCTCCGCCTGGGCGATTGCCGCCGGCCTGGACCACGCGACCGATGCCGGCGCCGCCGACTCCGGCGCGGCCGCGCAGTCACCTGAAGCGTCGCGCTGGCGCGACGAGGCGATCTCCCGCCTGCAGGCGTTTCTCGCCGGGCATCCCGGGGCGGCCGGGCGCGCCGACGCGCGCTACCGTCTCGCCGACCTGCTCGAGCAGCGCGCGCGCGTGGCGTTCCGCGCCCGCATGGAGCAGTACCTGAAGTCGCCCACGGGCACGGTGCCCGTCCTTGAGACCGGACCGTCCATCGCGCTCCATCGCGCGAGCCTGCAGGACGACCCGAAGTTCCAGCATCGTGACGCGGTGCTTTACGACCTCGGCACTCTGCTGGCGGAACGCGGCGATGCCGCGGCGATCACCTGCTTCCGCACGCTGGTCAACGATCATCCGGATTCGCCTCTGGCGCAGGAGTCGTGGCTGCACCTCGCCGACGAGGCGTTCGACCAGCAGCGCTTCTACGACGCCGTCCCCCTCTACCGCGCCGCGGTCGAGGGCGCAGACACGACGCTGCGCACCATCGCGCTCTACAAGCTCGGCTGGACCGAGTTCCACGTGGACCACTTCGAGCAGGCGGCCGACGCGTTCGGCGACGTGCTCGACCTGTACGCCGCCGGCCGCGTGGACGCGCGCATCCGCCTCGACGACGACGCCGAGGTGCTGCTCGTCCATTCGCTGGCGCGCGGGGGCGGCGCCGAGGCGTTCACCGCGCACTTCGAGCGCGTCGGCCCGCGGCCCTACGAGATGCGGCTGCTGCGGGCGCTCGGGCAGCACTTCCGCAAGTATGCGCTGTTCGGGCCCGCGATCGCCGCCGATCAGCTGATGCTCGACCGCTACCCGCTCGCGCCCGACGCGCTCGAGTCGGCGCGGCGCATGGACGAGACCTACCGCCGCTGGAACCATCCCGAGGAGCGCCGTGCGGCGTTGCTGGCCAACGCCGAACGCTTCTCCCCCGGCAGCGCGTGGATCACGGCGAGGGCGGGCGACTCGCTGACGACCCGGGGCGATTCGCTGCGCGCGGCCGGCGACGCGTTCGCCCGCGCGGCGCTGCTCGAGGTCGCGTGGGAGCACCATGCGGCCGGACGCGAGCGGGGCGACGCCGGGGACTGGCGCGAGGCCGCGCGGCTCGAGGAGCGCGTGCTCGCGACCTGGCCCGCGGAGCCGAATCATCGCGCGCTGATGCTGCAGGCGTCGGAGTCCCGCGCCGCGCTCGGCGACGTCGCGGGCGCCCTCGCGCACGTGGATTCGGTGGCCGACGGCCGCGACACGCTGGCCGCGGCCGCGCGCCTGCAGCGCATCGCGGTGCTCGACGCGTGGTACGAACGCACGCGGGCGGCATCGGCCGGACCGGTCGGCAGCGATTCCGTCGCCCGGGCCGTTCTCGCCGCCGGCGAGTCGCTGCTCGACGGATTCCCCGCCGACGCGCACGCGGCCGACGTGCGCTGGCGCCAGGGCCAGATCTCCTTCGCCCACGGCTGGTTCGATCGCGCCGCCGAAGCCTTCGGCGCGTTCGCCGGGCGGCACCCCGGCGACCCGCGGGCGCCCCGCGCGGCGACGCTGCGTGCCGACGCCTTCGTTCGTCTCGAGCGCTTCGACCGTGCGCAGGAGGCCTACGAGAGCGCCTTCGCGCTGGCGCGGTCCGCCGGCGACGACTCGCTCGCCCGCCGCGTCGAGCGTGCGATTCCCGCCTGCGCCTACCGATATGCCGAGTCACGGGTGGCCGCGGACTCGACCGACTACTCGAGCCATGCGGCGCGTTTCGAGAACGTGGCGCTGCGCTGGCCGACCTTCGAGCACGCCGACGCGGCCTTCTACCGCGCCGGGCTCGCCTACTTCCGCGCCGGGCGCACCGCTGACGGCGCCAGGGCCATGGGCTCGCTGGCCGCGCGCCGGCCGGGCAGTTCGCTGGCGCGCGACGCCGGACGTGCGACCGCGTCCGCGTGGGAGGCCGCGGGCGACACCGCCGCCGCGGCGCAGGCCTGGCTGGACTTCGCCGCACGCTTCCGGTCCGACCCGCAGTCGGACGACGCGTCGCTCCGGGCGGCCGGCTTCTTCGAGCGCGCGGGGCGCACCGCCCGCGCCGACTCGCTGCGCCTGGCGTGGATTCGTCGCCACCCGGCCGACGAGGCCACGGCGCTCGCGCTGCTCGAGCCCGTCGCCTCGCGCTCGCTCGACTCCGTCTCGACCGCGCGTCCGATCTCGCGCTGGCTGCCCGCCGCGAAGAAGCGCACGAGTCCGCGCACGTCGCTCGCGGACTATCTTGCGCGCGCGGCGAAGCATCCCGAACTCGCCTCCCGTTCGCTGCTCGCCCGCGTCCGCTTCCTCGAGGGCGAGGAGGCCGCGGCGGCCTGCGCCCGGGTCGCGCTTCGGCAGCCGCTCGCGAAGACGATCGGTTCGCGCAAGTCGAAGCTCGACGTGCTGCTCGCCCGCTATCGCGCCTGCATCGCCCTGGGCGATCCCGAGTGGTCGCACGCGGCTTCGTTCCGCATCGGCGAGGCACTGGTGGCGTTTGGCGACGCGCTGGAGGCGAGCGAGCGTCCGGCCGATCTCAAGGGTGAGGACCGCGCCGCCTACGACGAAGTCATCCACCGTCAGAGCGACGTCTTCTACCAGCGCGCCGAGGGCGTCTGGCACGACCTGCTCGAGGGCACGACGGCGGATTCCGACGACGCCTGGCTCGCGCGCGCGCGCGCGGCGCTGCAGCCGCGCCTGGCGCTGCGCGCACAGGTCGCTCCGAGCACACCGCCACCCGCCAACCCGCCGGCCGAGAGGAATCAGCAACCATGACAATGCGCGCGCTCCGGATCGTGGTTCTTGCCGGTCTCCTGCTCGCCGCCGCGCCCGTCGGCGCCGCGACCGCCTCGACGCCGGCGAAGCGTGCCGCAGCCGCGAAGCGGCCCGCGGTGGCGCAGCCGCCCCGCCCCGGCACGCCGGCCGCGGCCCCGGGGACCGAGGCTCGCCGCCTCGGCGACGTGCACATCGAGGGAGAACTCGAAGTGCCGCGCGTGACCTTCATCACGGTGCGCCAGCCGCACCGCTTCACCGACTACGCCCGGGCGACGTCGGTGCGTCCGGCCCGCCGACTGGCGACCGACGCGACGTTCCCGGCCTGGATTTCACCTTCACCCCACGCTGCAAGCGATGCACGAAAGGAGAACCGCAAATGAATGCCCTGTCGGCTCTTGCCTCCTTCTACAAAGAGGGCGGCCTGTTCATGCACGTGGTGCTGGCGATCGGGTTGATCGTCGGCGCCATCATCGCCGAGCGGTTCATCGTCATCGGCAAGGCCATGGCCATCGACGCCCGTGCGTTCGTGGACGCGATCGTCACGCATGCCCGCCGTGGTGACTGGAACGGCGCCCGCCACACCGCCATGCAGTCGGGCACGCCTCTCGCCCGGGTCGCGCAGGCCATGCTCGAGTCCGGCGCGCAGGACGAGGAGAGCCTGCAGCGCGCGGCCGACGACGCCACCACGCTGCAGCTCCCGAGCCTTTCGAAGCGCCTCGCCTGGCTCGGTCTGCTCGCCAACTCGGCGACGCTGATCGGACTCCTGGGCACGATCACGGGACTCATCACCGCGATCGCCGGCGTCGGTGTCGCCGACGCGGCCACGCGCTCGGCGAAGCTCTCCGCCGGCATTTCGGAGGCTCTGCACTGCACCGCGTTCGGCCTCACGGTCGCGATTCCGACGCTCATCGTGCAGGGCTGGTTCATCAGCCGCGTCGAGGAACTCGGCGACAGCATCGACCAGCTCGCGATCCGGCTCGGCAAGGTCATGTCCGCCCCCGCCCAGTCGGCCACGCAGGCCGTGCGGCCCGTCCGCCCGCAGGTCGCGGCCCAGCCCGTCCGCCAGGTCGCGGGCGAGAGCGGGACGCGCTAGGACCATGGCCGGCCGGCACGCAAAGCGCGGCAAGGGGCACCGGGTCGAGACGCCCGATCTCGAACTGATGCCCATGCTGAACGTCTTCATCTCGATCATCCCGATGCTGCTGCTGTCGGCGGCGTTCGTGCAGCTCGCGGTCATCCCCACGGGGCTGCCCGCGAACGCGGCCGCTGTCACCCCTCCGCCGGAGGCCGCGGACGATGCGCCGCCGCCGCCGGTCACGATCTGGATCCGCTCCTCGGACTACATCGTCGAGGGCCAGGGGCTCGCGCGCCGCTCGTTCGCACGCACCCCGGGCGGCGAGCGGTCGAAGGACCCGGGACGACTTCAGCTCGAGGCGGCCCTGCGGGCGCTGGGTTCGCGCGAAGGCAGGAAGCCCGAAGTCCGCATCGTTCCCGAAACCCGCACCCGGTACGAAGAGATCATCGACATCATGGACCTGGCACGCGCCGCGGGAATGCCGAACGCCGCGCTCGCCGACGCGGTCCCGGGAGCCGTCTGACATGGCCCGACTCGTTTCACGCCGACACCGAGCACGCGCCGGCCTCAAGGCCAGCTCGAGCGTCAACCTCATCTCGATGATGGACATTCTCACCGTGCTGCTGCTCTTCCTGCTGAAGAGCTACTCGGCGGGCGGCGAGGTCATGGTTCCGCAGCCGGGAGTCCGCCTGCCCGAATCCACGGCCGAGAAGGCCCCCGACGCTTCGCTGGTCGTCGCGATCGACGGCGATGCGATCAAGCTCGGCTCCGAGAAGGTCGCCTCCGTGGCCGAAGTCGCCGCCAGCCGCGATGCCGGCATCCCCGCGCTCGCGGCGCGGCTGCCCGTCGCGGCGGCGAATCCCGCCGCCGGCGCCGCGCAGGCCACCACGGTCACGATCCAGGGCGACCGCGCCATCGAGTACTCGCTGCTTCGCAAGGTCATGTTCACGCTCAGCCAGAGCGGTTACGACAACGTCTCGCTCGCCGTCCTGCGGAAGGCGTGAGGGCATCGTCATGAGCTTCGTTCGATCGAATCACTGGCTGTCCTCGCCGGATACGGGCGGAGACGGACTCTTCCAGCGCTGTCTTGGCGGCTCGGGCGTGGCGGGCGCGATCTTTCTCGCCGTCGTGATGCTCGCGCCATTGCCGAAACAGATGATGGAGCTGGCCGCGAACGACGCGCCGCGCGTCGCACGCATCCTGTTCACGCCCGCGCCCGCGGTTCCGATGCCCGCGCCCACTCCGCTCGGCGGAACGCCGGGCCTGCGGCCCGGCCCGCTCGGCGACGGCCCGCCCGAAGGCACGGGACCGAAGGGCCCGCTCGCCGCGAAGCTCGGCCCCGGCACCGGCGTGCCCGGGCCGGGAGGCGGCAAGGGAACCTCGCCCGGGCTGGGGACGGGCGAAGCCGGCCGCGCGCGCGCCATGCAGGTCGCGGCGCAGCTCTCGGGCGCGACCAGCTCGCTCGAGAAGTCGCTCGCCGGGCTCGGGGACCTCGGCGTCGTCGGCTCGAGCAGCGGCAGGACCGGTGCGGCGCTCGCGCGCCGCGTCTCGTCGGTGGGCAACGCGCGAAGCGACGCGCAGGTCGCCTCGGGCGGCGCCGGGCTCGGCTCCGGCGTGGGCGGCGGCGCGGACCTCGGCGGCTCCGCCGTGCGCGGCGCCTCGGTGTCGGTGGGCTCGCTCGTCGGTGGCGTGGGCGGCGATCCGCTCGGCGGCGGCGGTCCGGGTCGCGGCGGCCAGGGCGGAGGTGGCGGCATGGGCGGCGGAAGCGGTGGAGGCGTGGGCACGGGCACCGGGATGGGCAACGGCGGCTACGGTGGTGGCGGGCTCGGTGGCAACGGCCTGCCCGCGGGCGGCGGCGGCGGCGGCATGGGCGGCGGACCCGGCGGCTCGGGCGTCGCGGGACCGGGCGTCTACCGCAGCAACGCTTCGCTCATGGCGGTCATCCAGAAATATTCGGCCGGCATCCAGTTCTGCTACGGCAACGAGCTCAAGCGCAACGAAGGCCTCAAGGGCAAGCTCGTCGTCGCGCTGGTCGTGGACGCCGCGGGCAACGTGACGCGCGCCGAGGTGATCCAGGACACGCTCGGCTCGAAGGCGCTCGCGAGCTGCGCGCTCTCGCAGATCCGCGACTGGAAGTTCCCCGCGATCCCGGCGGGCTCGACGGCCTTCCAGGTGCCGTTCGTCTTCACGCCCCCCAACTGAGTCCGGCGCCGGCGGCCCGCGTTCGCGGGCTCGCCGCGGGCCCGGGCGCGGGACGCTCGGCGCTCGCCGCCCCGGTTCATCTTCGCGGCGCGGCTTTCGCGGCGCGGCGCTCGATCTCGGCCCGGACCTGCGTCAGCAGGTCACGCGCGCTCCGGCTGAGCATGCCGCGGCCCAGCCAGCCGGGCGCGCTCGCCCGCGGGGAGGCGTCGAGCGAGTAGGACACGAAGGCGCGCAGCGAGTCCCCGCTCAGCGACCACGAGCCGTCGTACGTGCGGAAGTCCTCCCTCAGCACGTCGTGGAACTCGATTCGCGAGGGCGGAGACTCCGCCACTTCCAGCAGCACGCGCGCCGTGCGCTGAAACGGGAATACCCCCACCGTCGCGGTCTGCCGGATGCGCAGGTGTTCGCCGTCGCGCTGTACGACCTCGCTGCGCCGGACCGAGCCGACGAAGCTCGAGATGCTCGTGTAGTCGGTGAGTACGCGCCAGACCGTATCGAGGTCCGCGGTCGTCTCGAAACGCCCTCGAACCTCGTAGGTCCCGGCCCGGTTCGTCACCGTCAGCTCGACGCCCTCGGCGCGACTCGCCGGCGCCGCCAGAGCGAGCCCGGCGAGCGCGAGAAGCAGCGTCGTCAGGCGTGGGGGCCGCACTCGCGTGCGGCCCCCCTCGCCGGAGCCACCGGCACCTGTTTCCTTGTCCAGCTTCATGCCGGCCACTCCCCTGGCGTCGCGATCAGAAGGCGACGACGCCTTCGATCATCAGGCCTTCGAACCTGCCGTCGTGGAGGATGTTGTTCGCCGGATAGTCCTCGTACGCCTGCCGGACGTACTCCGCCTTCATCAGGATGCCCGGCGTCATGAACCAGCCACCCGCCACCTGGACACGGTTCGAGGTCACGTCCTGCGTGAAGCCCGCGAGCCGGCCCTTGACCGTATTGTAGCGGGCGCCCACGTACAGATCGTCCCACGCGAAGCGGTACAGGACTTCGCCCGCGAACTGCGTCCACTTGCGCTCGGGCGCGTTCGCGGCGATCTCGGCCGCCGTCTTGCCCTTCGCCTGCTCGAGCGTGCCGAAGAACTCGAAGCCGCCGACCTTGACGAACGGGTTCAGGCACGTCGCCGTGACCTTGCTGCTCAGGCCCGGCTGGATGTCGCCCGTCCAGGCCTGGGTCCCCACCGCGCTGGTGGTGTTGGTGAGCACTTCGAAGTAGCGCGAGCCGGCGCGGCTTCCCGAGTACAGCGTGTTGCTGGCCGACTTGGCCGTGGTGTAGAGCGAGCCGGTCAGGCGCACGCGCACCTTCTCGTCCACCTGCTTGTCGAAGCCGAGCTTGCCGAGGTAGGTGGGCGCGCGGTCCTGCGGGTTCGCGACCGTGCCCCGCACCTCACCGCCGGTGGCGCCGACCATCGCCATGTAGCCGTCGTGCCGCAGATAGGCCTCGCCCCCGATCTCGGTGGTGAAGGCGTTCAGGATCAGGTTGCCGACGAACGGATTGGTGATGGCGTTGCCGTTGTCCGTCGAGCGGAAGTGCGCGTCGCCGTAGTTCACCTCGAAGTGGCCGACGCGGAGCGTCAGGTACTTCATCAGCCGGTCCAGGCTGGGGTTCTCCCACGGAGAACCGTCGATCAGCAGGAAGCCGTCCTTCACCCACGTCTCGTTGTGGTGACGTGACGACAGGTAGGTGGTCATCTCCACGCGGATTCCCTGCGCGAGCTGCGCGTTCATGTACATGTTCGCGGCGGCGTTGTTGAAGCCGGCACCGATCCGCTTGAGCTGGTTCTGGTTCACGGGCGGGCTGCCCGACATCACCGGCATCGCGTTGTTCGAGTGGTGCAACGCCTGGAACTGCTGCGTGAAGCCGGCTCCCCATGCGAGCGCGAAACCGTCGTAGGGCACGCCCTCCTCCTTGGGCGCCTCGAACTGGTTCACGCTGCGCGAGTCGTGCGGACGGAAGTACTGGATCGTGTTCGGGGCGGCCTTCGCCCGTGCGGTCTCGCCGGGGATGCGGTCCCCGGCGCGCGCCCTCGGCGCGAGCGCCAGGAACGTGAGCACGGCGAACACGCCGAGCGCGAACGCCCGCGGAACGACGGTCCGGCGGCCGGCCTCCGGCGCGGCGGCCGGTTCGATCTTCACGAGAGCTTCGGACTGTGGCTTCGACGACACGAATGCCGTGCGCATGGTCTTCTCCTGGGTCCTCGGACCCTCGTCAGACTGTTGGGTTTCGGGGTACATGATCCGCTCCTGGGTCAGGGGTGAGCGGCGGACTGCTGCGCTTTCGCATCACGCGGCACGATGAGCAGCTTGAATCGCACCACGATCGGGTCGCGCACCTTGAGAGTTCCGAGCATCAGCGCCGGAGGCTTCACGCCGAACTCACTCATCTTCATGGGGTGACTGCCCTCCAGCCAGACGCCCTGTTCGGTGGGCACGAGGGTTCCCGTCACGCTCACCGGGCGCTGCTGGCCGGCCACCGACAGCGTGCCCTCCGCGGTCACCGGCAGCGTGTCGCCCCGCGCCGCGGCGACGCGCGAGTCCGACATGACGAAGCGGATGTCGGGGTACTCGGTCGCCTTGAGCGCCTTGAGCATGTTCTTGTCGAGCGCCTCCTTGCCCGAGCGCATCGTCTTCAGGGGGACGCTGAGCTCGAGGCCACGAAGACCTCCGTCGCGAAGCCACTGGCGAAGCGCCGCGGCATCGGCCGGGTCCGCCTGCGCCTCGTCGCGCAGCAGGACGAAGCCGAGCGTGGACGTACGGCTGTGGTAGTCGTGAAGCGTCGAGGTGCCCTCGAGCCAGAGCGTGCTGCCCGCGCCAAGGCCGGCGGCCGCGGTCACGCCGGCCGCGTGGGCGGCGAGCGGTGCAACGAGGAACCAGCCAGCCAGCCCGCAGACCAGTAGGGCCCGGGCGCTGCGGCTGACTTCAGGCGCTTTCATGGGAATCCTCCTTGACGACGAGAACGCTGCAGTGGGCGTGCGTGACCACGTGGCTCGAGACGCTCCCGAGCAGCAGCTTGCTCAACCCGGTCCGGCCGTGGGATCCCATGACGATGAGATCCGCGCGCTCGTCCCGGATCAACCGGACCAGCGCGTCGCGAGGATCGCCGGTCAGGATGCGGCTCTCGGTCGCGATCCCCGCCTCGCGCAACTCCGCCTCCGCGCGGGCCACCAGCTCGCGTGCCTTCTGGCCCTGCACTTCGGTCATGTCGCTCAGCAGCGGGGCGGGCGAGTCGACTCCCACCTCCGCGGGCAGGATCACCGGAGCCAGGACGTTCGCCACGATGACCCGGCTGCCGGCCGGCCAGCGCATCCGGAGTACGAACCGGACCGCGCGAGCCGAGTGAGCGGAATCGTCCAGGGCGATCAGGATTTTCATGGGGCCCCCCTGCCGGTTGAGTGAACGCCTGAAGAATCGCCCGCACGGCCAGCCGAGAAAATGGGACGGAGGGGTGACCGGGGATCATCCGAAAGGAGTAGTCTGCGGCTCGCGACAAGGCGCGCGGGCGCGTATCCTTTGCCGTCCACCAGCAGCCGCGGAGGCCATTGACGGTGCCCGACCACCCGAAAGCACATCCCGCATCACGGCGGCGCAAGTCCGCGGAAGCGGCCGCCCCGCTCATCCGGCTCGTGATCGCGGATCACCACGCGATTGACCGGGGCGGTCTCGTGGGCCTGATCGAGAACGAGCCCGACATGGTCGTGGTGGGCGAGGCCGCCACCGTCGCCGAGGTCCTGGTCCAGTGCCGGGCGCTCCGGCCCGACGTGCTGGTGCTGACCATGAACCTGCCCGATCAGGCCGAGGAGCCGGCGTTGCTGCGCCTGCGCCGCGAACTGCCCGATCTCAGGGTGCTGGCCATGTCCGACCGCGGCACTCACAACTGCGTGGTGCTGAACCCGCCCTCCCGCCAGCGCGGGACGGACCAGCCGGTGGAGTTCTGTCCCGTGGGGACGGACTGCCTGGCACTGGCCGTCGCCCAGGGGGCGCGCGCGACGCTGCGGCGCAGCGCCGATCCCGAGGATCTCTTCCGCGGCATCCGCGCGGTGTCGAGAGGGCAGTCGTGGTTCGATCCGACCACGACGTCGGAACTGGCGCGTGGAATCGATGGACACGGTCCGGCCTCCGGCGAATCGAACGAACCGCTCTCGGAGCGCGAGTTGGACGTGGCGGCGCTGCTCGCCGAAGGCCTCTCGAACAAGGAGATCTCCAGCGCCCTATCCATCAGCGAGCCCACGGTGAAGAAGCACGTGGCCCACATACTCGAGAAGTTGCGCCTGCAGGACCGGCTTCAGGCCGGACTGCACATCGCGCGCAACCCGCTGCTGATCCGCAGGCCCGCGAGCCCCCGGGCCACCTCCGCGCCGGCACCGCCGCCGGCGCGCGCAGCTTCGAGGCGGCCCGGGGCCGCCTGAGGCCGGCCCGGAGAGCGGCTCTTTCCAGGCGGTGGGGCAATGCGCCGCTCCCTCCAGAGCGGGAAGAATGAGCTGCCGGTCGGCATGAGGGCCGGATAGAATCCGAGAGGTAAGGAGGGCCGCCGACATGCCCCTTCTAGCTTCCCTTGCCCGCCTCGCGCCTCTCGCCGCCCTCGTGCTAGCGGCGCCCGCCATGGCCGCCACTCTCGACGGCCAGCTCGATCCGGAGTACGGCGCGCCCATCGTCGTCCAGACGATCGCGACCAACCAGGGAAACAACACGCGCGGCGTGCCCGACTGGTCCTACGGCTCCGAACTCGACGCGCTCCACGCGACGCTCGACGGCGGGACACTCCGCCTGTTTCTCGCCGGAAATCTGCTCCAGATGGCGAATCCCAGCGACCCGGGCATCTTCGCCGACTTCCTGTACGTCTTTCTCGACACTCGACCCGGCGGCCAGAATGTCCTGAGGAACGACAACTTCGTGATCGACAGCCCTTATGCAACCAACGTCCTGAACGGTTGCGCCGGCCTGCGATTCGATCCCGACTTTTCCCCCGACTACTGTTTCGCCGCGTTCGCGACCGGCAGCGACGTCTGGGGCTTCGGGCCGTTCACGCTGCACGGCTGGGTCGCCGAACTGCTCACGAGCGGTGGCGGACCGGGCGCGTACCTCGGCTCGACCGGGGCCGGGCCGACCGCCGGGCTCACGGGCGGAACGAACCCGCTCGACATCGGACTTGCGATCGACAACCGCAACGTCGCGGGGGTGCCGGAAGGATGCGCGCCCGCGTGGGGCTCCGGAGTCTCCACCGGCGTCGAGTGGGCGGTCCCGCTCGCGACGCTCGGCGACCCGTCGGGCTGCGTCCGACTTTCGGCGTTCTTCGTTTACAAGGGAATGTTCCGCGTGGGGAATCAGTGCCTTCCGCCCATGCCGGCGGGAACCTGCGGGACCGCCTACCCTTCAGCTCTGAACTTCGCCGCGCTCGCGGGAGACCAGTCCCTTCTCCTCTGCGGCCTTCCGGTCCCCGCGAGGAGGGGAACGTGGGGGCGGCTCAAGTCGCTCCACCGATAGCCCCCCGCGGGGAGATCGGCGTTCATGTCGCCCACCGTCCGAACCTGCACCGGCTCGCGTGAGCGGGATTCGACCGGAGGAAGCGGTCCGCGCGTGCACTACGCTCCGGAGCCGGTGCTCCTGTCGCGTGGCGCGCCCAGCAATCTTCGCGCACGAGCTTGACCCTCGTAAGGCAGCACGCTAGCGTCCGTGCCGCTCCCCACGGGCCCGCTTCCGTGGCCATCCCGGCCGCCCGCCAAGGAAAGGACCGCTTGAGCCCTCGAACTCCCCGCGCCGGCCTCGTCGTCCTCGTCCTCCTGCTGGCCCTCGCGCCGGCGCTGGGCGGCTGCTCGATCAAGCGCATGATGGTGCGTGGCGTCGCCAACTCGCTCACGAGCGGCCCGGACGTCTTTGGCACCGACGACGATCCGGATCTCATCAAGGACGCCCTGCCGTTCGGCCTCAAGACGATGGAGTCCCTGCTCGCCGTGATCCCGGATCACGAGGGGTTGCTGCTCACGCTGTGCAAGGGCTACACGCAGTACGCCTACGCGTTCGTCCAGAGTGAAGGCGACCTGCTCGTCAACAGCGATTACGAGCGGGCCAACGCTCTTCACGAGCGCGCGTACAAGCTCGACCTGCGGGCTCGCGACTTCGGCCTTCGCGGGCTCGAGAAGCGCTACAAGGGCATCACAGCCGGACTGCAGACGGACCCCGCGACGGCGGCGGCGCGGATCCAGGCGCGCGACGTCGGCATGCTCTACTGGACCGCGGCCGCCTGGGGCTCGGCGATTTCGCTCGGCAAGGACAAGCCCGAGATGCTCGCCGACCTGCCCGCCATTCGCGCGCTCATGGAGCGCGGCCTCGCGGTGGACGAGGGCTACGAGGGCGGTGCGATGCACGAGGCGATGATCGTGCTCGAGGCGCTGCCGGCTGCGATGGGCGGCTCCGTCGAGCGCGCCCGCCGGCATTTCGCGCGCGCCGTCGAGCTGTGCCACGACACCAAGCCTTCACCGTACGTCACGCTCGCGACCAGCGTGGCCATCCTGGAACAGAACCGCCCCCGGTTCGTCGAGCTGCTCGAACATGCGCTGACGTTCGACCCGGATCGCGATCCTTCACAGCGTCTCGCGACGATCGTGCTGCAGCGCAAGGCCCGCGCGCTGCTCGAGCACCAGGACGAGTTCTTTCTCGACGACGCTTCCGCTCCCGACACCACCCAGACACCGGAGTAACGGATGATCCTTCGCCGCTGGCTGACCCTGCTGTGCACGCTCCTCGTCGTCGCCGCCCCCGCGTCCGCGTTCGCGCAGACGACCGTCATCAAGCTCGCCACGCTCGTTCCCGAGGGTTCGGTCTGGGACAAGGCCATGCGCGAGATGGGAGCGCAATGGATCGCCGCCACGCAGGGCCGGGTTTCGCTGCGCATCTATCCCGGCGGCGTCGCCGGCGACGAGCCCGATGTCGTGCGCAAGATGCGGCTCGGGCAGCTGCAGGCGTCGGCCGTGACCACCGCGGGCCTCGCCTCGATCGATCCGGCGTTCCACATCTTCAACATCCCGATGTTCTTCTCGTCCTACCCCGAGCTCTACGCCACCCTGGACGCGCTCGAGCCGGTGCTCAGGAAGCGCCTCGAGGACAAGGGCTTCATCCTGCTGTCGTGGGGGCATGGCGGCTGGGTGTACTTCTTCACCAGGAACCCGGTCGCCGACGCGGCGGGGCTCAAGAAGACCAAGCTGTTCGTGTGGGCCGGCGACGAGCAACTCGCCGAGCAGTGGAAATCGCTCGGCTTTCAGCCCGTCGCGCTCGCCGTGACCGACATGATGACCGGCCTGCAGACGAACATGATCGACGCCTACCCCTCCACCCCGCTGCTCGGGCTGACGCTGCAGTGGTATCGGCAGACGCCGAACATCATGGGCCTCGGCCTCGCGCCCCTGGTCGGCGGACTGGTCGTGACCAAGTCGGCGTGGATGAAGATCTCTCCCGCGGATCGCGCGAAGATCATGGTTTCCTGCCGGAAGCTCTCGGATCGCCTCAAGGTCGAGGTGCCGAAGCAGGACACGACCGCGGTGGTCGAGATGCAGAAGCGCGGCCTGAAAGTGAATCCGGTCAAGCCGGCCGACGCCGCGGTCTTCTCCGGCATCGCCGATCAGTTCGCCGCCGGAATCCCGGGTTCGCGCGTGCCTCCCGAGATCCTCGCCGCGGCCCGCAGGGCGCGCGACGACTGGCGCAAGAAGGCCGCCGCGCGTTAGCAGCGAAGATTGGCGCGGCGGAGCGCATCGCGGCCGAAAACGGACCGCGAGACCACGGGAGATGCGCGGTTTCCGCCTGGGTCGCGGGGGTTCAGGAACCCCCGCGACCCGGCCGATAACCGCCCGGAAAGCCCATGCAGCCCGGCCACGCCCGTTTCCTGTTCGCGGCGCTTCTGCTCGCGCTCGCCCTTGTCCCGCCGGCCCCCGCCGGCGCGCAGGACTATCCGCGCCTGGGGCTCTACTGGTCGGTCCACCGTGACGGCCGGCCCCTGCTGCGGGCGGACGGCACGCTGGATCCCGACATCGCCTCGCAGGTCGCGCGCTACGACGAGATCGTCGTGGACGTGGATCCGTTCTCGCCCTACCGGCCGGACGCCATCACGGCGCTGCGGTCGCTGAACCCCGGCATCAAGGTGCTGGGCTACGTCACCGGCCACCACATCTGGCCGTCGGCCGATCCCGACTCGCTCAACCACTTCCCGACGCGCTACTGGCGTACGGTCCGCGACCTGGACGGCTTTCTGTACAACCGCTCGGGCCAGCGGTTCGGGCTCAGCAACTCGGCGCTCGCGGACGTCAACCTCGCCAAACGGGACGCCAACGGACGCTTCGTCGTGGCCGAGGCGCTCGCCTCGCTGTTCCACGACGCGGTCGTCGCCACGGGCACCTGGGACGGCGTGTTCCTCGACGCCTACTGCGACGGCATCCTGTGGGCGCAGTCCGCGAACGAGATGATCGACTTCGCTCGCGCGGGCTACCCCAGCGCCGCGGCGTTCGACGCCGCCTGGAAGGCGGGCAGCGACACGCTCGCCTCGCGGCTTCGCGCGCTCTCCGGTCCGACGCCGATCCTGGTCGGGAACTGCGGCTACGGCACCAAGTACGCGTGGTTCAACGGCTGGATGCGCGAGAACTTCCCCAACCAGGGTGGCGGCACCTGGTACTCGAACATGCTGAACGACACCGGCGGCTACCTGAAGGACGACGAGAAGTTCCGTCAGCCGGTCAACAACTTCATCTTTTCGGGCGCCGGCTACCCGGGCCTGCCCTACGACCCCTTGAGCCAGCGTCAGGTCCGATACGGCCTCGGCAGCGCCGCGCTCGGCGACGGCTACGGCGTGTACGGCTACATCGGCCGTGTGACCGACGTGTATCCCTACTGGACGTGGTGGTACGACGAGTACGCCGTGGACCTCTCGACCGGACGTTCGAGCACGCTCGGACGCGACACGGGCTGGCTGGGTCAGCCGCTGGGCCGCATGTACCAGATGATCTGGGTCGGAACGGCCCCCGACGCCGTCTCGAACCCGGATCTCGAGTCGGACCTGTCCGGCTGGACGTCGTACTTCGCGACCCCCGGCGGCATGACGCGCGACGCCACGACGGCCGGCAAGGGCTTCGCCTCGCTGCGCGTGCATGTTGCGGCGGCGTCGAGCACCGACTGGCACGCCAACGTCGCGAGTTCGGGCTCCATCGCCATGATCCAGGGCCTCACGTACTCGGCCACCTTCTGGGCGAAGGCGTCGAACCTGCGCAACCTCCCCGTGGTCGCGAACGAACCCGGCGTCGGCGAGATCGCCCGACAGTACGTGACCGTGGACACGAACTGGCGGCAATACCAGGTGGCGCTGGTGCCGACCCGGAACGGTACGGGAAAGCTCCAGTTCTACCTCGGCCTCGAAGCCGGCGACGTGTGGCTGGACGATCTGCACCTGCAGGCGGGTTCCACCACGCTCTTCCGCCGCGACTTCGACAACGGGACGGTGCTGGTGAACCCGGGCCCGGGCGATCTCACCGTGCCTCTCGGCCCGGGCTACCGGCGAATCCTCGGGATTCGCGATCCGGTGACCAACGACGGCACGGACGCGACGACCGTGACCGTGCCCTCGCGTGACGCCCGCTTCCTGGTGGCGGCGTCCGCCGACACGATTCCGCCGGCCCCGATCAACGACGCGGCCGTGCGGCCCTGAAGGCCGCGCGGATCACTCGACGATCGCGAACCGCGTGCCCGCCGATCGGCCGGAGACGCGGACCGTCACCAGGTAGACCCCCGGCGGCACGCGCGCGCCCGCGAGGTCGGAGCCGTCCCAGGGCAGCCGCACGGCGCCGGCTTCGCGCCAGCCGGCGTCGAGCCGGCGCACCAGCCGGCCCGAGACGTCGTGAATGTCGGCGCGCAGCTCGCCCGCGCGGTCCGTCTCGATCGCGAGCGCGAGGCGGCCGCGTGCGGGGTTCGGCTCCGCGCGCACGCGCAGGCCGGCCGGCCGTGGCGGTCCTTCCGGCACGCCGAGTGTCACGCCGATGCCGATCACGGCGTCGGCGGTCTCGACGGGCGTGACGAACAGACCCGCGTTGTAGAAGGTCGCGCGGCGCAGCCGGATCCAGGTCACCTGGGGCACATTGGCGGCCTTGAAACGCAGCGTGTAGATCGCTCCGGGACCGGTGAGCGCGATCTGATCGCACAACAGGTGGTCGGTGATGGTCAGGCTGTCGCCCGCCGGGGTGAACCGGTGAAACGTGTTTCCGCACGCCGCGCTGCACGCGCCCGTCATCAGGCAGCCCTGCTGCGAGGCGAGGATCGCCGCCGGCACGAACGTGAGCGCGGTCGTGTCGAAGCCGACGACGGCGACGAAGCCGTTGAAGGCCGAGCCGGCCTGCACGATGGATAGGGTGACGTCGAACTCCTGGCCCGGGCCGACGTTCACGGTCGGCGGCGAGACCGCCACCTGCACGGCCGCCGCCGCGGGACGCGCGACCGCCAGCGCCATCGTGACGAGCACGAGCGCGCGGATGCCGGTCGGGATTCGGATCGTTGATGGAGCCATCTGAGGTGTCGTTCCCATGCGCCGGCCGGTCCTACCGGTCGAGCCGCACCAGCTTCTTCGTGAACTCGCGACCGTCCGCCCGCAGCCGTGCGTAGTAGACGCCCGGCGCCGCGGAACGGCCGCGATCGTCCGCGCCGTCCCAGTTCAGCCGGTAGTTGCCCGCCTCCCTCTCCCCCTGCACCAGCAGCCGGACGCGCCGTCCGTCGATTCCGTAAATGGAAAGCTCGACGGCTCCCGTCCGGGCAAGACCGAATTCGAGCGTCGTCGCCTCGCGTGACGGATTCGGCCACGGAGCCGCCAGCGCCGTCGTGCGAGGCGCGGGTCCCGCGACGTCGGCGACCTGAATCGCCGTCGTCACCGGCTGGTTGCGCCCATCGCGGGCGGCCACCCGCTGGATGCGTAGCCCCGGGGCGCCCGAAGCGATCGCCCGGAAGGTCACGCTCGCGACCTCCACGTCGCCGGCCAGCCCGATCTCACGCGCTCCGAGCAGGGCGCCATCCACACGACCCGGCCCCGGCGAGAGCAGCAGCCCGTCCTGCGCGGCGAACCACGACGTCGGCTCGGCTCCGACCGGCTGGACGACCGAGGGATCCCAGCCGAGCACCGCCGAAAAGCCCCGGACCGCGCCCGAGCCGTTGAGCCGCAGGGTCGTCGTCACCAGCGCGCCCGCCTCCACCACGGACGGGGCGGCGAGGTCGAAGACCTCGACCGCGCCCGAGGCCGCGTGCGCTTCGCCCGCCGGTTTCACGCGCGAGGGTCCCGGCGGGCCCGAGGTGACCTGGTAGTTGGCCGCGAAGAGGATGAAGTCCTCGAAGTCGATCAGGTGGTCCGGGTGGGGCCGTGACGTCGGCAGATAGTCGGTGGTCGGGCCGATGTCGAGGTAGGCGACGCCGCGCGAGGTGATGGCCGGCTCGCCGATGCCGTAGTTGGCCCCGAGCAGCGAGACGTCCTCGTCGCTCACGCGATTGTCGCCCGTTCCGACCGTGACGCCGTCGGAGACGTCGCCCAGGTGATAGTCGAGCGCCCCCGCGCTGGCCGCGGAAACCGCCGACAGGTTGCCGCACGAGTCGATGGCGTAGGCGACGTACTGCCACCAGCCACGCGCGGGCGGATGGTCCACGTAGCCGGTGGCAGCGCTCGTGGCGACCAGCGTCCATGGAGCGCCCGGCGCCGCGAGCGGATCGGGCGGCGCGACGGGCCCGTTCGCGTCGTAGAGCGGGTAGGCGCCGAACGGCGCGCGATACAGCCGCGCCGCCGAACCACCGCCCGTCGTCCACGACAGGGTGATCCCGGTCGTCTGCCCGGGAGGGTTGCCCGTCAGCACCTGCTCGGACGTGAGGTCGGTGACCGGTGCGGGCGCCGCATGCTGGATCGAAACCACCGCCGAAGCTCCGGGCAGGACCCCGATCGGCACGTTGTCGCAGTCCCGCGCGATCGCCGACACGATGCTGATCGAGCCCGTGCCGTCACTCCCGACCGACTGCACGTCCACGGTGAAGAGTTGTCCGCCGGTGATGATCCCGCACGGCGAGCCGAACAGCGCGACGTCCACGGTATAGCGGCCGCCGCCCCGGTCGGTCACCTGCAGGTCGTGGTTCGTGTAGCCGGTGAACCAGGTCCCCAGGTGGACGCTCGAGAGCGGCGAGCCGGGCGTGCACAGCGACAGCTTCGCGGTCTCGAGCTGGAACGTGACGCTGACGCCGCGCGCCGGCGCCGTCTCGCCGCGTGCGAACAGGAACGGCACGCTGACGCACGTGCTGGTCGTGGACAGGCACAGGCCCGCGCCGTTGGCCGTGACGCTCGAGGCGGGCGGCGACGCGAGGATGCTGAGCGTGTAGGTCTCCTCGGCCGTGCAGCCGAAGGCGTCCGTCACCCTCAGCGTGAAGACCGAGGTGGCCGCCGTGGACGGCGTGCCCGAGATCATGCCGGTGCCCGGGTCGAGCGACAGCCCGGCCGGCAGCGAGCCCGAGGCGATGGTCCAGGCGAACGGAGCGATGCCGTCGCTGGCGCTGACCGACTGGGCGAAGGCCGAGCCGACGAGACCGTCGGTGAGCGTCGCCGGGAGCACGGCCATGGCCGGGCAGGCCACCGCGACCGTGTAGGGACGATCCACGAAGCAGCCACCCGTGGCCGTGGCGCGCACGGTGAACGCGAACGAACCCGTCGCGCTCGGCGTGCCGGTCAGCCCCCCGGCCGGCGCGAGGGACAGGCCCGGCGGCAGCGAGCCGCTGGTGACGGCGAACGTCACGGGCGGCGTGCCGCCGTCGGCCGTGAGCGTCTGGCTGTACGCGACACCGATCGGCGCGTTGGGCAGCGTCGCCGGCAGCAGCGCCATGACCGGGCAGGTCACGTCGAGCGTGTAGGCCCGGCTGCCGGTGCAGCCGCCCGCGTCGGTCGCCGTCACCGCGAAGCTGTAGGAACCGTAAACCGTCGGCGTCCCGGAAAGCGTCCCGTCGGTCGCCAGCGTGACACCCGGCGGCAGCGCGCCGGCGGTCACCACGAACGCCACCGGCTGGGTGCCGACGGTCGTCGAGAAGGTCGTGGCGTACGGCGCGTTGACCGGCGCATCGGCGAGCGTGTCCGGCAGCACGACCACCGGCGCCGCGTGCACATTGAGCGTCGCCGCGGGGCCGGGCGCCGCGGCGATGGCGAGGTTGCCGCAGTCGCGCGCCTTGACGTTCGTCACCGTGAGCAGGCCCGGGCCGTCGGGACCGACCGCCTTCAGGCTCACCGTGAACAGTTCGCCGCCGACCGTGATGCCGCACGGAACACCGAAGATGGCCTGATCCACCGTGTACGAGCCGCCACCGTGGCTGACCACCTGGAAGTTCGAGTTCGGGTATCCGGCGAGCCATGGCCCGGGCTGGATGCTCAGGCCCGGCGGTCCGGCGTTGCAGAGCGCGAACCGTGTGGTGTCGATCTGGAAGGTGACGCTGATGCCGCGCGCGGGCGTCGAATCGGCGCGGCTGAAAACGAACGGCACGCTCACGCACGGGAACTGCGGACCCAGGCACGCGGCGCTGGTGTTCGCCGCGACGACCGACGCGGGCGGCGTCGTGAACACGTCGAGCGTGTAGTTCGAGCCGCCGGTGCAGCCATAGGCGTCGGTGGCGGTGATCGTGAACACCGAGGTTCCGGCCGCAACCGGAACGCCGCTCAGCACGCCCGTGGCCGGCGCGAGGGTGATGCCGGCGGGCAGACTGCCGGAGCTCACCGCCCAGACAAGCGGCGCGTTCCCCGCGCTCGCCGCCAGCGACTGCGCGTACGGCGCGCCGACCGATCCATAAGGCAACTGCGAGGGCGAGAGCGCGATCGCGGGGCAGTCCACCTGCACCGAGTAGGCTTGCGCACCCTGGCAGCCGTTCGCGTCGGTGGCCGTGAGCGTGAAGGCGTAGGACCCCGCGGTCGTCGCGGTGCCCGCGAGCGTGCCTGTGCCGGGGTCGAAGGCGAGGCCGGGCGGCAGGGAGCCCGACGACAGCGACCAGCAATAGGGCGAGGCGCCACCGCTCGCGAGGAACGGCTGGTTGAGCGAGCCGCCGACGAGCATCGCGGGCAGCGAGGCCGGCGAGAGCGTGATGGTCGGGCAGGTGAGGGTCGCGTCCTCGGTCATGCCCGCCACGTTCGTCTGCAGCGTCGCGCCGATCGAGGCGAAGCTTCCGCCCGCGTAGATCGAGCCCGCGTCCAGCGCCAGCGAGCGCACCGCGCCGCTCGCGTTGGGATTCCACGCCGTGGCCACGCCGGTCGCGAGGTCGATCGCCGCCATGCGGTTGCGCGCCAGGGCTCCGACGCTGCTGAACACGCCGGAGACGTAGACCGTGCGGCCGTTCACCATCACGTCGTAGGTCGGGCCGTTGGAGTTGGGATTCCAGGCTCCCGCGACCCCGGTGCCCGCGTCGAGCCAGGCGAGCCGGTTTCGTGCCTGCCCGCCGATCGTGGTGAAGAAACCACCGGTCAGGACGCGGCCACAGCTCAGGGCGATCGCACGCACGGTGCCGTTCGAGTTGGGATTCCACGCGGTCGCGGAACCGCTCGCCGCGTCCAGCGCGGCGATGTTATTGCGGGCGCTTCCGCCGGCGGTGGTGAAGGTGCCACCGATATAGACGACGCCACCGTCGCTGGTGACGGTGAACACCTCGCCGTCCGTCCCGGGATTCCAGGCCGTGGCCGCGCCGGTCGCGCCATCGATGGCCGCGATGTTGGCGCGCGGCTGTCCGCCCACGTCGGTGAACAGCCCGCCCGAGTAGACGAGCCCGCCGCTCACGCCGAGCGAGGCGACGCGGCCCGACACGTTCGGGTCCCATGCGCCGAGCGCCCCGGATCCGAGGTCGAACGCCGCGAGTCCGTTACGGACCTGCGCCCCGACCATGGTGAAGCTGCCGCCCACACGGAGCGTCGCGCCGTCCACCGCGAGGGCGAGCACCTCGCTGTTCACGTCGGGATTCCAGCTCGTGACCTGGCCGGTGACGAGGTCCAGCGCCGCGAGATTGTTGCGCAGCACCCCGCCGATGCCGGTGAAGGAACCACCCGCGTAGACCACTCCGCCATACGACGCGAGCGAGAAGACGGCCCCGTACGCGATCGGGTTCCAGGCGGTCGCGAGGCCGGTCGTCGCGTCGAGCGCGGCGAGGCGGCTGCGCGCCTGTCCCCCGACGGAGGTGAAATCGCCGCCCGCGTACACCACCGACCCGACGACCGACAGCGCGAGCACCTGGGCGTTGGCGCCGGGACTCCAGGCCGAGACCGCCCCGGTTCCGGCGTCCACGGAACACAGTCGCGTCCGCGGCTGGCCGCCGACCGTCGTGAAGGCGCCGCCCACGTACAGGCTGCCGGCGTCGAGCGCCAGCGCCGAGACCTGCGCGTTGCTCCCCGGGTTCCAGGCGGTGGCGAGGCCGCTCGAGACGTCCAGCGCCGCGACGCGAAGCCGCGCCTGCCCGCCGATGTTCGTGAAGTCTCCGCCCACGAAAACGCTGGAACCGTTCGCGACGAGCGCACGCACGGTGCTGTTGGCGTTCGGATTCCAGGAGGTCGGCGTGCCGCTGGTCAGGTCCACCGCGGCGATGCGCATGCGAGACGAGGCACCGATGCTGGTGAAGCTGCCGCCCACGTAGATCACGCCGCCGCCCAGGGCGAGGGCGCGCACGCTGCTGCTCGCGCCGGGATCCCACGCGGTCGTCACCCCGGTCGTGCCGTCCACGGCCGCGAGGTTGCTTCGCGACTCCCCACCGACGGACGAGAAGCTGCCGCCCGCGTAGAGCGTTGTGCCGTCGAAGACCAGCGTCAGCACCTGTCCGCTCGCCCCCGGGTTCCAGGGCGCGACCGAGTTGTCGGCCAGCACATGCGCGAGGTTCGCGCGCGCGACGCCGCCGACCGAGGAGAACTGGCCGCCGATGAACCACCCGCCCGCACCATCGGAAACGACCGCGTTGATCTGGCCCGTGACCCTCGGGTAACCGGCGAGCGCGAGGCCTGACGCCGCGCTGATCGGCACGCCGGTGCCCGAGGTCGAGCCGACCGCCGTGAAAGCGCCGCCGAGGTAGAGGGTGGAGCCGGAGACCGCGACCGCGTTGACCGTGCCGTTGGTGATCTGCAGATCCTCGCGCACGACCTGCGCGCCGGCCACGCTCGCGCCGAGCGCCGCGCACAGCGCCACCCGCAACAGCGCGAGCGCGGCACGCCGTCCGGCGGGGCGCCGTCCCGTCCGGCGGGCGCCCTTGCGCGGCGCCGTCTGCGCGATCCCGGTGGTCTTCATCGGCCCGCTACCTCAGGAGCACCAGGCGCCGGGTGAACCGTGCCCCGCCGGCATGGAGCTGCGCGTAGTAGAGCCCCGGCGCGGCCGGCCGGCCGCTTTCGTCGCCGCCGTCCCAGGCCACGCGCCACGAACCCGCCTCGCGCACGCCCGAGACAAGGGTCTTCACGCGCCGGCCGTCCACCGAGTAGATCGCGAGGTCCACACGATCGTCGTGCGCGAGTCCGAACTCGATCGTCGCGCTTCCGCGTGCGGGATTCGGCCACGGTGCGGCGAGCGCCGTCACCCATACGCGCGGCGTCCCGGTCTCGCGCTCGCTCGCGCCCAGCTCGACAGGCTGGTTGCGCGAATCGCGGGCCGCAACCTGCGCGAGGCGGATTCGCGGCGCTCCGCCTCGCAGCGCCCGGAACGTGACCGTGGCCACCTCGCCTTCACCCGCCAGCGCGCGCGCGCGCACGCCGAGCAGCGCGGCGTCCACCACACCGGCGCGTGGCGAGAGCACGAGTCCTCCCTGCGCAGCCAGCCACCCGCCCGTCGAAACGCCGACCGGCTCGACCACCGTGGCGTCCCAGCCGAGCGTCGCCGAGAACCCCTGCACGCGACCGCTGCCGGTCATGCTCAAAGTGGCCGTGACCTGCGATCCGGCATCGGTGCTGACGGGCGCCTCGATGCGCAGCTCGTCGGTGGCACCCTCCTCGCCGGTCGCCGGTCCGTTCGCGAGCTGCGGGGCCGAGACCACGAGGAAGTTCGTGGCGAAGACGATGAAGTCCTCGAAGTCGAGCCGGCCATCGGTGAACGGGCGGGACGAGAGCGCCAGGTCAGTCGTCGGCCCCACGTCGAGGTAGTGGACGTTGCGGTTCGAGAGCTCAGGCTCGGAGATGCCGTAGTTCGCGCCGAGCAGCGAGACGTCCTCGCTTCCGACCGAGTTGTTGCCCTGTCCGATCGTGACGCCGTCGGAAACGTCGCCGAGGTGATAGTCGAGCGCTCCGGCGCTCCGATTGGAAACCGCCGACGTCCCGCCCGCCGCGTTCTTCGCGAACGCGACGTAGTACCAGAAGTCGCGCGTGGCCGGCTCGTCGGTCTGGCCGCTCGCGGTGACCGAGGTCAGCGTCCACGGCGCGCCCGGCGGGTAGGACGGAATCGCGGGTTCGACGCCACCGGCGTTGTCGTAGCGCGGGTACCCGCCGAATCCCGCCCTGTAGACCTGGACCGTCGTGGCACCCGCCGGCACGGAGAACGTCAGCACGACCTTCGCCGTGCCGTCGGCATCGTTGCTCGACGGTTGAGTCTGCGCCGCGAGGTCGGCGATCGCCGTGGGAATCGCCAGGACTTCGAGCGTGTACACGCGGCTGCCCGTGCACAGATTGGAGTCCGACACACCGATGGTGAACGTGTCCGTTCCCGCGGCGCTCGGAGTACCCGACAGCAGGCCCGCGGGGGACAGGCTGAGCCCGGCGGGCAGGGCGCCCGACGTGACCGTGAACACGTAGGGTGCGGTTCCGCCGCTCGCCGCGAGCGCCTGCGAATACGCCACGGCCACCGAAGCCGGCGGCAGGGAATCCGGCGTCACGGCGATCGCCGGGCAGCCCAGGTCCACGGTCAGGCTGTACGCCAGCGAGCCCGCGCAGCCGAAGGTATCCGTCGCCGTGACCGTGAAGTTCGACGGGCCGATCGCGGTGGGAGTGCCGGAGAGTTCACCCGTGGCCGCGAGCGCGAGCCCGGCGGGCAGGCTGCCGGCCGAGACCGCGTAGCTGTACGGCGCGTGGCCCCCGCCCGCCGAGAGGGTTTCCGAGTAGGCGATGCCCTGCGTCGCGTTGGCGAGAAGCGACGGGGCGAGGGTGATGACCGGGCAGGAGATGTCGAACGTCGCGCTCGAGACCGGACCCAGGGCCCCGGCGGTCGCCTCGAGAATGTTGCCCGTGCCCGCCAGGTTCACCCACAGGCCGGCGAACGTGGCGATGCCGTTGGAGTCGCTCACCGCGGGCGCGTCGCCCTCCAGCGTTCCCATCCCAACCAGCCCGATCGAGACCGACTCCCCGGGCACGTTGTTGCCGAACGTGTCGCGGACCCTGACCGTGACCGCCGGGGTGATGATTGCGCCAACCAGCGTGGAAGTTGGGTGCTGGACAAAAGTGAGCGAGGCCGCGCTGGCAGGCGAGACGTCGAACGTGGCGCTCGTGTCCGGCGAGAGTCCCGTGCTCGAAACGGCCAGTCGCTGCCCCGTTCCCGACGCCTGCAGCACCAGATCGCCGAACACCGCGAGCCCGGTGGAGTCGGTGGTTCGCGAGAGCGTGCCGGACAGGGGACCGGGCCCGGTCGAGAGTGCGACGTCAATCGAGACGCCCGCACCAGGCACATCGTTCCCGTACGCATCCCGCACGCGCACCGAGAGATTCGGCGACAGGACCGAGCCCGCCACCGAGTTCGACGGCGACTGAACGACCACAAGCCGCGTCGCCACGCCGAACGCCCCGACCGTGATCGAGAGCGCCTGCGTCGCCGTGTCGCTCGCCGCGTCCACCACCCGGACCGTGAACGCCTGCGTCTCCGCCGTCGCCGGAGTCCCGCTGATAAGCCCGCTGCCGCTGTCCAGGCTCAGACCGGCCGGAAGCGTCCCGACCGTCACCGCCCAGCTGCCGTAGGGCGCGGTGCCGCCGGTGGCCGCCAGCGTCTGCGAATACGCCGAGCCGACCGTGCCGTTCGGCAGCGTCGTCGTCGTGATGCTCAGCGCCGCCCCGACCGTGATCGAGAGCGCCTGCGTCGCCGTGTCGCTTGCCGCGTCCACCACCCGGACCGTGAACGCCTGCGTCTCCGCCGTCGCCGGAGTCCCGCTGATGAGCCCGCTGCCGCTGTCCAGGCTCAGACCGGCCGGAAGCGTCCCGACCGTCACCGTCCAGCTACCGTAGGGCGCGGTGCCGCCGGTGGCGGCCAGCGTCTGCGAGTACGCCGAGCCCACGGTGCCATTGGGAAGCGTCGTCGTCGTGATGCTCAGCGCCGCACCCACCGTGATCGAGAGCGCCTGCGTCGCCGTGTCGCTGGCCGCGTCCACGACCCGGACCGTGAACGCTTGCGTCTCCGCCGTCGCCGGAGTCCCGCTGATGAGCCCGCTGCCGCTGTCCAGGCTCAGGCCGGCGGGCAGGCTCCCGACCGTTACCGCCCAACTGCCGTAGGGCGCGGTGCCGCCGCTCGCCGCCAGAGTCTGCGAGTAAGCCGACCCCACCGTGCCGTTCGGCAGCGAGGCCGTCGTGATGCTCAGCGCCGCACCCACCGTGATCGAGAGCGCCTGCGTCGCCGTGTCGCTGGCCGCGTCCACGACCCGGACCGTGAACGCCTGCGTCTCCGCCGTCGCCGGAGTCCCGCTGATGAGCCCGCTGCCGCTGTCCAGGCTCAGACCGGCCGGAAGCGTCCCGACCGTCACC